>CEUU01078679.1_pt1 | contig 77197 bp, 62 predicted proteins | sample 531321 | NCBI WGS metagenome assembly CEUU01 (sample SAMEA2622658, study PRJEB7988) | marine metagenome | isolation source: saline water (ENVO:00002010), including
CGAACCTTCTCTTTCGAAACTTGGATCGACAATCCGTGGAGTAGCTGGATCGGCTGGGAGAATGGTCCTTGGTTCCGGCACAACGCCTGGCACATCCTGCTCGAACAATGGTACCCGAAAGAATACGAGCAGATCGACCGCAAGCAGAAAGACTTCAAGAAGGAGGTCGCTGACGTACTTTTCAAGAAAGGCTATCTCGGGCCGACTCTGCGCGTACACAGCTACCGTATCGAACCCATGCCCCAAGAGTGGCCGCCCGAAAGCCACACCGCGCTTTACGGAAAGGGGCCGATCGAGGATGCCGACGCGCAAAAGCTCTTTCACGCTTTTGCCGAGCGAGCCTTCCGGCGGCCGGTCGCACCCGAGGAAGTGAACTCCTTCGTCGAACTTGCGGAACAATTGATGGCGGACGGTAACTCTAAACAGGAAGCGATGAAAGGCGCCTACTCCGCCATTCTCTGTTCGCCCGACTTCGTATACCTGAGTCAGAATCCAGGGAAACTGGACGACTTCGCCCTCGCTTCGCGCTTGAGCTACTTCCTCTGGTCGTCGATGCCCGATGATGCGTTGATGAAGCTTGCCCGGACAGGCAAATTGTCGAACCCCGCCGAGTTGCGCCGCCAAACCGAGAGGATGTTGAACGATCCAAAGTCGGCCGCCTTTGGCCGACATTTTCCCGAACGTTGGCTCAAGCTCCACGAGCTCGGGCGCATGGAACCGGATAAAAGAGGCCCCTTCGGGCATTACTTCCGGGTGAAGGACATCCTGATCCCACAGGTCGATGCATTCTTCAGCGACCTCTTGCAAAACAATGGGCCAATACGCAACTTCATCGATTCCGATTATACTTTCATGAACAAATTGCTCGGCGAACTCATTTACAAACAGAAGGTGGTTGGCGAGCACTTGCGTAAAGTGAAGTTGGAGGATACCCGGCGCGGTGGCTTGCTGACCATGCCTGCAGTCATGACCGTGACGGCCAATGGAGTGGACACCTCCCCGATCGTTCGTGGCGTGTACGTGCTCGAAAACATCCTTGGCACGCCCCCACCCTCACCTCCGCCCGACGTGGAACCGCTATCGCCCGACCTGCGCGGGGTGAAAACCCTCAAGGAGCAACTGGCGATCCACCGCAACCAGGAAGCGTGCATGAGTTGCCACCAGAAGATCGATCCAATGGGCTACGCGCTGGAAAGCTTCGACCCGATCGGGCGTTGGCGCGACAACTACCCGAAGGTGGACAAAAAAGCCAAGCAAGCGCCGCCGATCGATACCGTCGCAGTTCTCGCGAACGGGCGTGAAGTCAAGAACCTCATGGAATTCAAAGCCATGCTTTTGGAGCGTGAATCACAAGTCGCCCACTGCCTGACCGAAAAGATGCTGACCTACGCCACCGGTCGCTTGCTCGAAGCTGGTGACCGTGGTGAAATCGACAGGATCACGGCCGAATTGAAGAAGGATGGCAATCGCCTGCGCGACCTGGTTCACTTGGTCGTGCACAGCAAGATCTTCCTGAACAAGTAACCTTGGCCAGCCTTCCGGCCAAAAAGATTCGGTCAGGTCAAGAGAGGATCACTTATTCGGATTCACCTTGAAGTGATTGAGGGCGTGAAGGACCAAATTGATCGGACCGTCACTTATGCTGAAAGGCAAACGCATCAATCGCAATCAATGAGGACCGCCCGGGCACCTAATGGTTGGTAAAGAGCTTTGTCGATTAGTTGAAGTTTCTTCCAAACCTCTCAAGTATCTTCTTGTCCTGATCGAGTCGTTGGGAGACCATGTTCCCCAACACGAACAACATGAAGTTTATTGTTTCCCTATTCATTTGCAGCCTATTGGTTTCGTTCGCATCGGCCGAGGCAACGAAGATTCTTTTCCTCGGCAACAGCTATACCGCCCAAAGCGCCAAATTCATCAAGGAAGTATTCAACCGGGATGGCGCTTCATACGAGTTGCGATTCGTCACCCCAGGGGGCAAGGACCTGCATTTTCATCTCACCAACCCTACGAGCCGGCAAGCCCTCCACTCAGCCAAATGGGATTTCGTGGTGATCCAGGATCAAAGCCAAAAGCCTGGTCTGGGAGGACAATATACCCAAGGCTTCCATACTGCTGCGAAGGGACTTTGCAAGGCAATCGGCAAGCAGGGAGCCAAACCATGCCTGTTCATGACTTGGGGCCGTCGCAACGGGGACAAGCGCAACAAGCCTATCTTTCCGGACTTTCCCGTCATGCATGGCAAGATCAGCGCCGCGTACGAAAAGGCGGCCAAGGATAACGATGTCCTACTGGCCCCGGTCGGCCATGCCTTTGCCATCATTCACCGCCAGGACAGGGCCTTGTTCATGAAACTCTACAAGCCCGACGGGAGTCATCCCTCGGACCATGGGGGCTACCTCGCCGCATGCGTCCTGTGGGGAACCCTCACGGGAAAAGACCCCCATTCCATTCGCTGGAATGGCCCCCTTGCCGCGAGCGATGCAAAGACCCTAAGGGCCGCGGCCGCCAAGGCGACGCTAAAGAGATAAGGTTCAAGGCCGCCTTCGCGGTGGCGAAGGGCGCCTGCCGTGGGAATGGTGAGGTCCTCCCCTCAGTCTCAGGGGCTCAGCCTTGCAGTGCCTCGGAATGACGGGCCAATTTTCGGTCAGGAAATAGGCGTAGATTCCCTTTGGGAATTCCTTGGTCACGGTATACCTTCCATTGCACTCGTCCAGGTCTCCCGAGCCCTCGAGGTACTCGTAGTCCCTGCTGAAGGCGCCGTCGTATCTGCCGCCCGGACCGTTGGGAGGGGGAGGACGGTTTCCTTTCTTGAGGCGGTAGCTGCTGGTCAATTTCCTGACCCCGGATTTCGGGTCGTCCGCATTTTCATAGCCATAGAGAGCATAGATTGGGAAGCCGTCCACGGCGTAGCCGATGAGGGGAGAATGCTTCTTCGGGCCCACCCCCAGTTGCTTCAGGAGCCCAGTCGGCAGGCCGTGGTAATGGTAGGCTCCGTTGGGCTGAACGTGGGCGTTGTTTTCATCAACCCCCAGAGGCACGGCTCCGCTCAGGGCCTCGTAGTTCCAGCCCCCCCGGCGGTCGCCCAGAAAGAACTCCGCTGTGCCGGGGTCGAAAAGTACCCCATTGACGGCTATGCCGAAAGGCGTATTGGGGGGCCCGCGGCCAGTATCGTTATGGAGCGGAACGGGCTCTTGGGCGGGCTTCGGTTTGATCGGGATCGAGAAGGCATAAGCCTGCTCTCCGATGGTATGGGGATTCCCACGGTTTGGAAACCTGCCTACCTTGTGCTCGGGAATCCCGTTGGCGGTAACCTTAAGTTGTCTACGGTCCTTCTGGAAGCCCTGTCGGCTCTCGAACCTGGTTGTCTCGGTCGCGGGGATCGGGCTCCAGGTTTTTTTCTGGGTCACTGAGTGCTTCCTCATGGGCGGGGGACCCGGCCGCTGACGCTGGGCATCGAGTTGGCATAGTAGTGGCGGCATTGCCATCAGGACAAGCATGGCCACGGGATGAGTAATGGTTTTCGGCATGGGTTTGGTTCTCCTGTTCGCGGATGGCGGCTTCTTGATAATCAATGATGCTTCAGGATAACTCAAGACTGCGTATTCTCTAAGCATCGATTGCCATCATTGAGAAACGCAGGGAGCAGCCAAGGGCAAAATACAAAGTTTCAAAGTCCTAAACTTTACGCTTTTTGATATTTGAATTGTGTTCTATATTTCAAAAAATGATTTCGTCCACGGAGCAAAAGTACAATGTCCCGGGCCTCGATCGGGCCCTTACGATCATCGAGTTGCTGAATGACAGGCCGGCCGGCTTGTCGGTAAACGAGATCTCGGCCGAGCTTGCCTTTCCCGTGAACAGCGTCTACCGCATCATGAGCACCCTCGAGAGAAGAAATTACGTCGTCAAGCGGGCGGGTAAATCCGGCTACGTTCTATCGGACAAGTTGCTCGGCCTCGCCACCCCCGTGGTGGGCAGTCCCTCCTTCATCGAGAACGCCATTCCCTGCATGAGGGAACTGCGCGACCAAACCAAGGAGAGCATGCTCGCCGGAGTCATGCTTGAAGAAGAGGGCGTGGTCCTCGAACAGGTCGAGGGACTTCATAATTTCAGCTTCAACGTCAAGCCCGGGCTCCGTTTTCCCCTCCACACCGCCGCTCCCGGCAAGGCCTTTCTTGCCCAGATGCCGTTGAGCCGACGGGAGAAGTTCGTGAAGCAGCTTGACCTCAAAAATTTCACCTCAAATACCATCACCACCCACCGGGCCTTGCTCGAGGAACTGGAGGAGGTATCCGAGCTCGGATATGCGGTGGACAAGGAAGAGGAAATGGAAGGCCAAACTTGCATTGGCTCGGCCGTCCTCAACCGCGACGCCAGCCTCGCAGGGGCCATCTGGCTGGTAGCCCCTTCGAGCCGGCTTCAGGAAAAGGACGTTCCCCGCATTGGCCAATTGGTCAAGGGAGGAGCCGAAAGAATCTCCGCTAGTCTCGGTTGCGTTTTCCTGCAGGTCGCCTAGAATCCGTTATCTTAATAGCCCATAAGAATCCCATGCACATCAAGATCAACGCCCGCTTCGCACACTTAGTAGCTCTTTCGGTTCTTGCCCCCTTCGCTAGCCCAGCCCAAGACGACCCAAGCAAGGATGATCTATCCTTCTGGAAGGAAAAGGTCCACCCCCTTCTTCAGGAAAATTGTTGGAAGTGCCACGGAGCAGAGAAGAAAATCAAGGGGGATTTGGTTCTCAGTACGCGCCAAGGCATCCTCGACGGAGGTGAAATCGGACCAGCCGTGAACCTCGAGAAGCCTGAATCGAGCTTGATTCTTGAAATGATCTCCTACAAGGACGAGGACCACCAGATGCCCCCCATCGGCAAGCTTGCGGACGACCAAATCGCCACCCTCTCCGAATGGATCAAGCGGGGTCTTCCCTTTGATCCGAAAGACGAGGTCACTTACCACCATGAGGAAGAGGAGAATTTTAGTAATACCATCGTAAATGAACGGACCAAGGCCCACTGGGCCTACGTTAAGCCAGTCGATCACGCGCCCCCCAAGGGCACGGGGGCCAAGCATCCCATCGATGCCTTCATTCTTGAACGGCTCAAGAAAGAGGGATTGCCTGCGAACGGACCGGCCGATGCCGCCACGCTGCTGCGACGGGCCCATTTCGACCTGGTCGGCCTGCCCCCGAAGATCGAGGAGGTCGACTCTTTTCTCAAGGATCATTCGGAGAAGTCCTATGAGGAAACGATCGACCGCCTGCTCGCATCACCTCACTACGGAGAAAAGTGGGGTCGTCACTGGCTGGATTTGGTACGCTATGCCGAGACCAACGGGTACGAACGCGATAGTGACAAGCCCATGGCGTGGAGGTATCGTGATTACGTCATCCGTGCCTTCAACGAGAACAAGCCCTACGACCGCTTCGTTCAGGAGCAGCTGGCGGGCGATGAATTGCCCGAGGCGGATGCCGACGCCATCACCGCCACCGGCTTTCAGCGATTGGGTATATGGGACGACGAGCCGGCGGACCGGGAACTTGCCCGCTACGACTACCTGGACGACATCCTCCGCACTTCGGGCGACGTCTTCCTAGCCATGTCCATTGGATGCGCCCGCTGCCACGACCACAAGATCGACCCCATTCCGACCAAGGATTACTATTCAATGCTCTCCTTCTTCGCCAATGTCTCGCCACACGGAAAGGGAGGAACCAACTTGGTCAAGGTGCAGGGCTCGAAGGGCAACACCCAGTTCGCCAGCCAGTTTGAAAAATGGTCCCGCCGGGAAAAGGATCTTCGCCGGCAGATCGATGACTTTGAGGGAAAGTTTCTGACTAAATTCAACGAGGATCTTCTCTTGGAAAAATCCTCCAAGATCAGGAATAAGCCCGTGCTTTTGCTTTCCGATGCCAGAACCACCGGAGAAACTTGGAAGTATACGACCCGCAAGCCGGCAGACGACTGGTACGAGGTTGGTTTCGGAGACTCCAAATGGGATTCAGGCAAGGGAGGTTTCGGCAAAGAAGGCACTCCAGGCTCCAAGGTGAACACCCAGTGGCACACCCCCGACGTCTGGCTCAGGAGGGACTTCCGCTTGGCCGCCATCCCCAAGACCTTGCGCCTTCACCTTCACCATGACGAGGACGTCGAGGTATACCTCAACGGCAAACTCATCCTGGAACGCAAGGGTCACGTTTCCAAGTATGAAACCCATGACGTTTCCAAGGCAGCCGGCGATGTCCTGCAGACGGGCAAGAACGTGATTGCGGTTCATTGCCGGCAAACCACCGGAGGACAGTACGTCGACCTGGGGATGGATAGTTTCGACGAGGCCGTCGATTTGGCCGCCCTCATCCGCAAGCACGCCAAGAGCCTCATGGGGGATGGAGCCTACAACAACTACAAGGCGAGGTCGCGCGACTTGCAAAGACACCTCCCGACAAAACCAAAGGAAAACGAGTATGAGGTTTTGGCCGTGGGTGAGCGTGGAGACAACGTCATCCGGGTGCTTCGCCGCGGCAACCCGGTGCTCAAGGGAGATGAGGTTAACCCAGCCTTCCCTTCGGTGATAACCTCCGAGTCACCCGTTATTCCGGAGGATTACAAAACCGCAAAGTCCTCCGGGAGACGCAGGGCGCTCGCGGAATGGATCACCTCCAAGGAAAACCCCATGACCGCAAGGGTTATGATCAACCGTATTTGGCAACACCACTTCGGCAGGGGAATCGTTCGAAGCACCAGTGACTTTGGGTTTCAGGGCAACCTACCCACCCATCCCAAACTTCTGGACTGGTTGGCAGTTCGCTTCATGGAATCGGACTGGAACGTCAAGGCCATGCACAAGCTCATCATGACTTCGCTGGCCTACCGCAGGTCCTCTGCCCCGTCCGACGATTGCTTTGATAAAGACCCTTTGAACAACAAGCTCTGGAGGTTCGACATGAGGCGACTTGGTGCCGAGGAGGTGAGGGATTCCGTTCTTGCCGCAAAGGGTACCATTAATCTGCAGATCGGAGGCCCCAGCGTAACGCCTCCCTTGCCCGAAGTAATCCTTGCAACCGCGTCCCGCAAGGGAGCCGGTTGGGGGGGATCGACCCCGGAGCAGGCCAACCGCCGGAGTGTCTACGTTAAGGTCAAGCGCTCCATGCACATGCCGATTCTCATCAACCACGACATGGCCGATACCGACTCGACCTGTCCGGTTCGCTTCAGCACGACCGTCCCGACCCAAGCCCTAAATATGTTCAATGGGAAATTCATGAACGACTCCGCCAAGACCTTTGCCGAGCGGATACGCAAAGAAGCCGGTGACGACGTTTCCAAGCAGATCACTCACGGGCTGAAGGTCGTATTGTCCAGAAACCCCTCGGAGAAGGAAGTCGGCGCAGCCCTCAAGATGGTGGAGGACATCCGCTCCTCGGCCGATCTTTCCGAGAAGGATGCCCTCGACCGCTTTGCCCTCCTTGCCCTTAACCTCAACGAATTCATCTACCTCGACTGAGTGAACCGTAGTAAATTGCCATGAACAAACCAAAGAATACCTTCTGCAACCAGACCCATCGCAGAGAGTTCCTCAAGGATCTCGGCGGAGGGTTCGCTTCTCTCGGCTTAACCGGCATGCTCGCCCAAGACGGTTTCTTCTCGAGCAAGGCGGTTGCCCGCGAACTACCCAAATACGTCAACCCGCTTGCCCCCAAGAACCCTCCCCTTCCGGCCAAGGCGAAGTCGGTTATATTCCTCTTCATGTACGGAGGCCCCAGCCATGTCGATACCTTCGATCACAAGCCCAACCTTTACCCCCTCGACGGCAAGACCATCGACGTCAAGACCTTCGGCCGTGGGGGCAAGAGAAACAAAAGTCGGGTTGTCGGACCGAAGTGGGACTTCAAGCCCTACGGTGAATGCGGGAAGATGGTCTCCGACCTCTTCCCTCACGTCGGATCCTGCGTCGACGACATAGCCTTTCTTCACTCCATGACTGCGGAGTCGCCGATTCACGGTTCGGCCATGCTCATGATGAACGCGGGCAACCTCCTGTCGGGACATCCATCCCTCGGTTCCTGGGTTAACTATGGACTCGGCAGCGTAAACGAGAACCTGCCCGGCTACGTCGTGATGCTCGACAAGACGGGGGGACCCATTAGTGGAGCCAAGAACTGGTCCAGCGGATATATGCCTGCAAGCTACCAAGGCACCGTTCTGCGCTCTCAGGGGACACCCATCCTCGATCTCGAAAACGCCCATGGCATGAAAAGGTCCGATCAGCGCACCTTGCTCGATCATCTGCGCACCATGAACGAGGGCCATTTATCGACTCGTTACGACAACACCAACCTGGCCGCCCGGATCGCATCCTATGAGCTCGCCTACAAAATGCAGGCGTCCGCCCCCGAGGCCGTCGACCTCGACCAAGAGCCGGATCACGTCAAGAGCCTCTACGGCATAGACGGCAGCAATACTGAGGATTTCGGCAGGAAGTGCCTCTTGGCCCGCCGCATGGTGGAGCGTGGCGTGCGCTTCATCCAAGTCTATTCGGGTGGCAACCACAACGACGCCAACTGGGACGCCCACGGCGACCTGGTTAAGAACCATACTTACCATGCAGGCAACACCGACAAGCCCATTGCCGGCCTACTGAAGGACCTCAAGCAAAGGGGTTTGTTGGAGGAGACACTCGTCGTCTGGGGAGGTGAGTTCGGTCGCCAGCCCACGGCCGAGTACGCCCGGGGAACCGGACGAGACCATAATTCCTACGGCTTCACCATGTGGATGGCAGGAGGAGGCATCAAGGGTGGCATCAGCGTCGGGGAAACCGATGAACTCGGAAGCATGGCGGTGGTTGATCGCTTCCATGTCCGCAGGCTCCACGCCACCATCCTTCACCTCCTCGGGCTTGATCCCAACGACTTGACCTATTTCCACGGTGGCCTGGACAAGAGCCTTGTCGGAGTGGAAGGGGCTGATCCCATTCCCCAAGTCTTGGCGTAGCCTTTGGGCCCCACCTGATATGCCCGTTGCCTTTGCGGGTGACTTGGCATAGCCTTGTCGGCGGATGAACAATATGAGACCTCTGCTTCTGGATCTTCCCCCGGAAGAATGGAAACTGGGTGGAGTTCCCGGATATCGGGCCGAGCAAGTGCGCAACTGGATTTTCGAAAAGGGCGTACTGGAATGGAAAGGCATGTCCAATTTGCCCGCTCCCCTGCGGGGAGATCTAGCCGAGCAATGGGATGCAGTTCCCATGCAAAAGGTGAAGGCCCAAGGCTCGACCGATACGACCAGAAAATTTCTCTGGCGACTGAGGGACGGCCAACTTATAGAGAGCGTCCTCATCCCCGCGACCGAGGGGACCAAGGGCGTACGCGCCTCTCGACTGACCTTGTGCGTGTCCACCCAGGTAGGCTGTGCCTTGGGTTGCAGGTTCTGCGCAAGTGGGCTGGACGGGCTGAAGAGAAACCTTTCCACGGGCGAGATCGTTGGCCAAATCCTATTAGCCAGGATGGAAGCCGGCCGCAGGATCGACAACCTTGTTTTCATGGGAATGGGCGAACCCTTGGCAAACCTCCGCGCCCTGCTGCCTGCGCTCGACCAGATTCTCTCTCCCAAGGGACTTGGCATAGGTGCCCGCCACATTACCCTTTCAACTAGCGGGCTGGTCCCAAAAATCCTCGAGTTGGCCAAGTATCCGGCCCAAGTGCGACTAGCGATTTCCCTCCATGGCGGTGACGACCAGACCAGAGAGAAGATCATGCCCATCAACCGCACCTATCCGGTCGAGCGCCTACTCGAAGCCTGCGAACGCTTCGTCGAGGAGCGCAAGAAGATGATTACCCTCGAGTACATCCTAATCGAAGGCATCAACGACGACTTGTCCCAAGCCGAACTCTTGGCCCGACATGCCCGTAGGCTTAATGCCAAGGTTAACCTGATTCCCTACAACCAAGTGGACGGGCTCGACTGGAAGAGACCCGAAACCTCACGTATTCTCGCCTTCCGCAAGGAAGTCGAGCGAGGGAAAGCTCCACGCGTGACCCTGCGGATGGAGAAAGGGCATGACATCGATGCAGCCTGCGGCCAATTGCGGCTCAAGGACATTCAAGCCGGCTTAGAGAAAATCCCCGAATACCCTTGAGGCAAAAGTCTATTGGTAAACCTCTTTTTGTTTTGCCCGCTTGGGGAAATTCGGGTTCTTTTATCTCCATGAGAAACCTCAAAGTACTGGCAATTCTGCTTGTCCTCACCCTGCATTTAAATCTCGTCGGCTTAGGTCAACAAGTTCCCCAATGGATCTGGCCCGACAAAGCAGAGAAAACGGAATCCGCATACTTTCGCAAAAGCGTGAAACTGCCGGAGGGAGAAATAAAGTCAGCCAAGCTTCAGGCTACTTGCGACAATGGCTTCAACCTCTTCCTCAACGAGAAGAAAGTCCTAAGCGGTTCCAACTGGGGTAGCAACTACTCGGCCGACGTTAAGAAGTTTCTGCTGGCAGGAAAGCAAAACGCCATCGCCGTGGAAGGAATCAACCAAGGAGGCGTAGGGGGTTTCGTCATGCTACTGACCATTGATCAGGGTGCAAAGAAGAAGACCGTTGTCGTAACGGATACGTCCTGGGTTGCCCACAGGGAATTCTACGGCCAATGGAAAAAGATTGGGTTTGGTGAAAAGGGATGGAAGAAAGTCGTGTCCAACGGAAAAATGGGGGATGGTCCATGGGGGGACGTCTTTGCTGGAAATTCAAAGGGGGGTGATCAGGTCACCTCGCTCAAAACAGGGTCCGACGAGATCAAGCTGGCCAAGGGATTCAAGGCCGAGCTTCTTTACAGCGTTCCCAAGAAGGAACAAGGTTCATGGGTCAGCATTTGCGTAGACGACAAGGGTCGTCTTATAGCAAGCGATCAAGGCAAGCAGGGTATTTACCGAATTGACGCGAGCGCGGAAGAGGTGAAGGTGGAAAAGCTTAAGATAGACGTCACTTCCGCACAGGGCCTTTTGCATGCCTTCGGAAGCTTGTGGGTAAACGTCAACGGAGGAGGGGCTGGAGTGTACCGCTTCACCGACACTGATGGAGACGATCAATACGATAAGAAAGAAACGATCATGGGACTGAACGGAGGAGGAGAACACGGTCCCCACGCCTTGGTCCTGGGCCCTGGCCGGAAACATATTTACGTCGTGGGAGGGAACATGACGAGACTTCCCCAAGTAGACCGCTCGCTGGTGCCCACCAACTGGGGTGAGGATCATCTACTCAAGAGGCTTCCAGATGCCCGCGGTCACGCCAGATCCATACGAGCACCCGGTGGTTGGATTGCGCGGTTCGATGAAAATGGCAAGAACTGGGAAACCGTTGCCATGGGGTTCCGAAATACCTACGATATGGCTTTCAACTTCGATGGTGAACTCTTTGCCTATGACTCCGATATGGAATGGGACGCCGGAACTCCCTGGTACCGCCCTACCCGCTTCTATCACGTAACGAGCGGTGCGGACTTCGGTTGGCGGACGGGTACTGGAAAATGGCCGCAATGGTACCCCGACTGCCTTCCCCCCGCCTACGGTATTGGCCCGGGTTCCCCCGTCGGGGTAACCTCAGGGTTGGGATCGAGCTTTCCCGCAAAATACCAGAAGGCAATCTACTGCCTGGACTGGACCTATGGAACCATGTCCGCCATGCACCTTAAACCAAAGGGGTCCTCCTACCTTGCGGAACGGGAAGAGTTCGTAGCCAGTGCGAAACTCCGAATGACCGATGCGGTCATCAACCCGATGGATGGAGCGATGTACTTCACGGTCGGAGGCAGAGGCGGCCAGAGCGCCCTTTACCGCGTAACCTATGAGGGCAAGGAAGACACGTCACCCGTCAAGGAAGGATCAGCGTACCAGAAGGACCGAAAACTGCGAGCCTCTCTGGAGGCGCGACATTCCCCCGGCAATGGAACGGTCGACGAGGCATGGAAGCATCTTGGGCATGACGACCGACACATACGATGGGCCGCAAGGATCGCCCTTGAACACCAACCGTCCGAACAATGGGCAGAGCGGGCCCTCAAGGAAAAATCTCCCCAGTCGGCCCTTACCGCGCTCTGCGCCCTGGCCAGACATGGATCCTCTCCAATTCAGGAAAAACTGCTCAAGGCACTAGGGAAGCTGGATCTCGGAAGCCTAACGAAAAGCCAGCAACTCGAGCTTTTGCGCATCTACCAGTTGACCTTTATCCGCTTGGGCGAACCCGAGGAAAAGGTCGCCATCGCCCTCGCTAAAAAACTCGATCCCTTCTATCCTTCCCCCCACTCCGAGCTGAATCGTGAGCTCGTAACGCTCTTGGTTTACCTAAAGTCTCCAAACGTAATCGGCAAAACCTTGGCCCTTATGTCCCAGAGCAGCGACCAGTCGAAATACAACTGGAGTGAGGAACTGCTTTCCAGAAACAGCGGATATGCAAGAGCCTTTGCCGCCACGGCCAGTAGTTCCCCACAACGGGATCAGATTCATTTTGCCAAGGAGCTTAGAAATATGAAGGTCCACTGGAAGAAAAACCAATGGCTGGAGTACTTCCGATGGTACAAGAAGGCGGAAGCTTTCAAGGGAGGCAACAGCTTCAGCGGGTTTCTCAAGAACTTCAGGAACGAAGCCCTTGCAAACCTGCCTGAAGAACTTAAGGCCGAGGTTGATAAGATTCAGAGGGAATCAATAGCCCAAGGCCCTCCTTTTGAAGTGGAGGCAAGCCTTAAGGTCGGTATCTTGGGCGAGCAAATGCGCTTCGATACGGAAGCCCTCAGGGTCAAAGCCGGAGCCAACGTGGAGTTGATACTCAATAATAACGACAAGCTTCCGCTCATGCACAACCTGCTCCTAGTCAAACCCGGCAAGAGAATGGAGGTGGTCAACGAAGCCATTGCCCTTGGAGCCGACGGGATGGTCAAAAACTACGTCCCCAACAACGCCAACGTCCTTGCATCCACCCCCCTCGTACAAATCGGAAGTTCCTATACGCTTTACTTTCAAGCCCCTGAAAAACCAGGCAAGTACGAGTACGTCTGCACCTATCCCGGACACGGTTTGACCATGTGGGGTACCCTAACGGTCGAATAGTACGTACGAAAAGAGGTTGTGCGAAAATTTGCGCGAAGGCTAGTTCAGTTTTCTGATTGAAACTTCGCGAATGACACCGGTTGTAGCGTAGGTGCAGATGCCGAATGGCACGGACATCTCGATCTCGCCAAATCTCATGCTGACCTTGCGGCCCTCCACGTCGCTATCGATGACCATCTTGTCGTCTAGCCAAACTTGGAGCTTGGCCTCGGTCACGCGAAGCCTTACGTCGTACCACTTGTTGTCCTCGAAGACGTAGGCGTCTCCGGTATCGTTTTCCGAGGCATCGAAGTCATCTAGGCTCGATATACCGATTAGTGAGCCTCCCCAACCACCCAGTATAAGGGTCGCGTGCGAATCTTTGAAGGGGAAGGTAAGCCCGCAAAAGAAGTCGCTTCCCATAGTCCGCTTAGCCTGGAGGGTAACCTCGTAGTCGATCTTGGGCAGTTCGGTCTTTCCCTTCCAGCGCACTCCGCTTAATTCGGCTCCCATCTCCAGGACTAGGCTTCCGTTTTCATCAATGCGGATTTCGCCCTTGCCGGCAAAGTCGGTTTTTTCCCAGCCTTCCATCCCGGAACCATCGAAGAGAACAAGGTCGGTTTCCTTCGGTGAGAGAAAGGGGAGGCTGGATAGGGTACATCCGGAAAACGCCAGCATGGATGTGACGAGGCAAAAGGCGATGAAGATTGGTTTCATAAAGGAAATGGTTGTTACTCACAATCGTCTAGACGACTGCAGATTTCCGCAAGGATGAATTGCTCGGTTTGATCAACCTTTACCTCGAAGCCGTTCTCTTGAGGTTCCAGAATCTCAAGAGTATCGAATTGGCTGGCAAGCAGATCCGGATCGAAAAAATGGCCTTCGCGGGAGCGGATTCTCTTCTCGATGAGTTCCATGGATCCATGCAGATGAACAAAGATCAAGTCGTGTTCTCCGGAGGTAAGGAGACTGCGGTAACTTCTCTTGAGAGCCGAGCAACTCAAGACCATTGGCCCTCCGCTTTCGCCGATGAGATCGCGCAACCTGAGTAACCATCCCTGCCGGTCATCGTCGTCAAGGGGAATGCCGTGGCCCATTTTCTCCTTGTTGCGGTCCGAGTGGTGATCGTCCCCTTCGACGAACGCAAAGCCCAGTCGATCGGCAAGCGCTTTTCCAATCAGGGTCTTGCCGCAACCGGACACGCCCATCACCACGATCTTACGGACTACACCCACCAACCGGATCGGTAACTCAGGGATTCTTAGGTTTTTCGATCACCTCTACTTCGTATCCCTCGGGCGCGTCCACAAAGGCAAAGACCGATCCTGATGAGCTCTGGGTAGGGCCATCGCTAAAGGAGTACCCGACCTGCCGAATATGCTCGGCGAACGAATCCATGCTCTCGACCTCGAAGGCCAAGTGCATGAGGTCTTCCTGAACCTTGACCGGCCCGGAACCCGGATAATAGGTAATCTCGATTTCCTCGTCGCTATTGGGAACGGAGAGAAACACGAGCTTGGATCCGCGTGGCGACTCGTGGCGACGGCTCACCTCGAGGCCGAAAACCTCTTCGTAAAAAGCAACCGTTCGGTCGAGATCATCAACACGCACCCTGGTATGCAGGAATTTGGAAACGACGGGAGGCATCGCAAATCGCAAAAAGGGTTTATTGGAAGGCGAAGGTCACCTTCTGTACCCCTGCCTCGGAGCACGCGTTGAGAACGCTGATGGAAGCTTGGTGCTCGGCTATCCCGGAAGACTCGATCTGGACCTTGAGCTCGGCCACTTCCTTGGGAGTGCCACCGGCAATCAACTGGTCGCGAATGTTCTTTTGCTGCTTGAGGTTGCCCACCAAGTCGGGCATCAGGAGGTCTATCCCATCCTCAATCTCTGATCCGTTGAGATAGACCTCTCCCTCGTCCCCAATCCTTACCTTGACCATGTCCATGGGCGTGATATCGGAATTTTGAGGCTTGCCCGGCAACTGGATCGACAACTCGGCTTCGGGTTGCTTGAGCATGGTCGTAACCATGAAGTAGATGAGCAAAAGGAAAGTTACGTCGATCATGGGCGTGAGGTCTACGGTATCCTCATCGGTCAGAATCTTCTTGAGTGTTTCCATCAGTTGCGTTCCTTCTCAGCCGGCCGCCACTTGCCAGGTCCCGAAGATTATATCGGCTTGCCCGGCATTTCCGATTTCCTTCATGACGTCCTGCACGACGGCATGGGTAACCTTGGGATGCACCCGTAGAAATACCTTCCATTCCTTGTTCCTCTTGACCACGGTGGCAATCTGGGCGAGATCGATCTCCTGCTCTCCCCAGTAGAACTTTTGGCCTGTGGGCGTCTCGTCAATGCTTATGATCGTTCTTGGCGGTGGTTGCTCCTTGACTTGGGAATTGCCGGCTACGGCCAAGGCGGCAAGCTCGACGTACTGCTCGGACATCCTCTGGGCAACGACCATAAAGAAGACAATGAGCAGAAACACGACGTCGATCATAGGCGTGAGATCGGGGGCGTCGTTGGTCTCAGGTGGCTTGAAGCCCTTCATTTACCAAACTGGTTAGAAGCAGATGACAAAGCGGGGGGCAATCAACCGGGAGGCATGGGTGGAGCTCCGGGGGCGGGCGCTTCCTCGTAGTACTCCCCTCCCTCTTCTCCTCCCTCGAAACCTCCGCGGGCAGCCCTTACGAGGGTAAAGACCATTTCACCGGCTACCCGGTTGACCTCGGCCACGATGGTCCCGAATTTGGTTTTGTAGATGAAATAAGAAATGAGGGTCGGGATGGCGACGACCAAGCCGGCGGCCGTGGTCCACAGAGCGCTTCCGATGTTCCCCGCCATTTTCTGACTGGACTCCCCTCCCATTCCCGAGTCTTGGAGAACGGTGAAGGCGCCGATCATACCGGTTACCGTCCCAAGCAGACCGATCATGGGGGATATGGAACCAATGGTGTTTAGCATATTGATCCAGGTAAAGGGCTTGGCAAGCTCAAGACCCGAAGTTTCCTCGAGGCCTTTCTCAATCGACTCGATGTCCAGCTCGTCATCCTGAATCCTGGCCAATCCCCCCTTGAGGACGGAAGTTACGGGGAGCTTGTACTGCTCGCAAAGGGCAATGGCCCCATCGATATTGAGCTGCTGCAGTTCCTGCATGATAGGCTGCACGACCTCTTCCTTGACGAATGCCTTTTTGCGGATGGCAATGCCGTTGTAGATCATCAGGGTGATGCCAGCCAAGATCAGGATTGCAAACGGGGTGATGAAGAGTCCCAGCGAGTCCACCATCTGGGCCCCAAAGCTCTTGGACTGGGCCAGAGCCGAGGTAACCAGCAAGTCGGGACAAAGCACGACGAGGGCCAGAGATAGGGTGAAGAGTATGCGGTTGTGACCTTTGTTCATAATGAGTGTTTTTGTTTCTTGCTATGATTGTCAAGTGCAGGGAAAGCGTCAACCAAGGATTAAGGCGAGGGAGGCTCCTCGTCACCCCCGCCGTCCGTGGCGGGGAGCTCGGACAGTTTCTTTTGGCTTTGGGCGGCCCATTTGGTTGATTTGAAAAACATCGAAACCTGTTTGTAGACGTTTCGGGCGGCCTCGTTGAGTTCCAGTTTCTCGTAGGCGGCTCCGGCCATCATAAGGGACTCGGGCAGCCAATCGAGGCCGACCCGGGCGGAAACGATCCCTTCCGTCACCTCCAGCACCGACTGCCGGTAATATTCGGCCGCCTGGATTTCGGATCCCGCAGCCTCGAAACGGCGGGCATACTGAACCCGGACCAAAGCCCGGACAAGCTTGTAGAGGGAGTACTCGCCGGACAATCTCTCGGGGGGCTTTTCGTCGAGTTTCTTGAGAGACTGAAGGGCGGTATTGAAGTATTTGCTGGCATAGGCTTGGTACCTCTTGTCCCGGGCCGCGGCCGCGGAATACTTCTCGTACAGCTTGACGTAACAATAGATGGGCCAGATCCGAAGGATTTCCCCATATGGGCTGTCTGCGGACTTCATAACGATGGGCGCCAGCCTGGCGTACTCGGAAATGGCCTCGTTGTACAAACCCTGGCTGCGGAGGGAGTCCGCCAGCTTTAGGTAAGCGGCATGGTCGCCGGTGTTGTCCCGGATCGTCACCCGCTGCAAAAGAGCTCTTGAGAGCTTGGCCGACTTGGCGTCTGCGGCGATCATCTTGCCCGCCAATTCGAGGGAAGCCTCGGAAAACTCCCGATAGCCGAATTCATCCAACTTGCTCAGCTTGAGTCGCGAAAGGACGTAAAAGGCCTCACCATACTGCTCCATCGCTACGAGGGACTGCACGTAGGTTAGGCAGGCATCGTGGATGGGAAAATACTGCTGCGGAATCTCGAGAAAAAGCAACAGTTTGTACATCACGGGGCGAAGCAGGGGAAGGAGTCTTGGGTCGTATTGCTCGTCGGAAAGAAACCTAAGGTTCTTGACCGCGTCGCGGGGCCACTCGAACTCAAAACGGGTGATGTTTTGTTTCTCGAGGCCTCGCAGTTCCAGCTGGACGCGTCCAGCCCCTTGCAACTCGGCGTAGATAATCCCCTTTGATCCGTCGATCCCCAGCAGATTCATGGCTTTGGCCGCTTGGCCATAGTAGACTTTCACCGGTAGCTTGCCTTGATGAACCTTGAAGAAATCCTGCTCGTTCTGACCGTAAAAGGACGAAAAAAGGATGAGGAAACAAGCAACTGGAAGGAATTTGTTCATTTGAGGAACTTTCTTTGCCAAGCGACGAACTCCTTGTTTACCCTTGATATCTGGTCGGCTTGGCCGGTCTGCTCGTAGCAGGCAATGGCTTGCTCGAAAGCCTTGGGCGCCCAAGTTACGGCGCTGGGGAAATTGAGATAGGTCTCCATATAGAACACGCAGGCAGCCCCGTAGTCCCTCTGGGCTTTTCTGCATTCCCCCATCATGAAGGAAGATTGAGCCCGTTGTTCCAAGCTGGCCTCATCGGAGTCCTTTCGCACCTCCTTAAAGGAGGAAAAAGCCGCTTCCAGGGTGTCCTTATCCTTGGAAGTTTTGCCAACCTCGAAAAGGCTCTCCCCTCGCCTGATTCTTGCGTCGTGGGAGTTTTCGTGCCAGGAGGAGTTGGCCAAAGCTTGCTCGTAGTGAGCGGCTGAAAGGCCGAAATCCCTTTGCTTCTGCTTGGCCTTGCCGATCATGTAGTGGGCATCGAAGAGGAATTCGCCTCCCGTTTCGCCGTACACCTGAACAAGCCGCTCCATAGCGGCAATGGCGTCATCAGTGGCGTTCTGGGAAATTAGCTTGCCCGCCATCCATACGAGAACACCAGGACTGGCAACGGGAAAATCGCTCCTCTGGGGAGTGTAGCCCGACCCGACCGAGGATCCCGCTTTTTCGAGCGTTGCCCGCATCCTCAGCTCAAGGGCCCGCTGTCCGGACGACTGTGCCTGCTGAAAGAGGCTGGCAAAGGCCTTGGCCGGGGAAAGGTCGGAAGGGAAGTTCTGTCGCAGGCCTTTGTATTTCCTGAGGTACCCCTTGAATTTGGCCGAGTAGTCTGGATTTACGAAGATGGCCGCCCGATACTGGGCCACCTCGGTGGAGATTTTTGAGTCCATCCCCTTGAAGGATGCAGAGAGCCAAGGGAGGAGTTTCCTCCTGTCCTCGAGAATTTCCTTCACCGTACCGGAGATGGTTTCTTGGACGCCCTTGCGGTTTGTGTATTCGAAGCTTATGGCGGCACTCGGGGTCTGAACCTTCTCGAGCAGCTCGAGGGTCTGCCCGTAGAGGTCGTCGTATTGTTTGTATTTGTCGGCGTATTTCTTGAGGATGCCGTCCACCCCGACGTTATTGGGGTCGTTACCGAACTTCTCGATATCCTTGTAGTATATCTTGAGCATCTCGGAGGGTCGCCCCTGCTTTTCACAGGCAAGGCCGATATACTGCGTTGCCTCGGATACGCGGGCTCCCTCGGAATCACCGTACTTCTCATTGTAGTCGCGGTAAAGGGCTTCCATCTGGGAATAGCAAAGGGCCTCGCAAAAATTGAAGAGTTCCTCGTAGTCGATGGACTTGTCCGAGTTGATATCGTAGTCGGAAAGAGTGCCGCTGGTCGCGTTAAGCTCGGCCCGGGCGGCGGAGAACTCGGCCGACTGAAGGACGTCGTCCTGGTTTTTGTCGAAACCCAGCATGTGGTCGACCAGTCCCTCGGGGTTTCCCGCTACCCGCTCGAGAAGTCCGCCCTCGTTGAAAGTCGCATCCGTTAGAAGGCGTATTTGCTGGCTTTTCTCACGGACCAAGGCATAGCTCTGACGGGCCTTGGAAATCTGAGAGAAGCTCGGTTGCTCGTCCTGCTTGACCTCACTGATGGCGAGGTCTCCCAGGCTCAAGTAGGCGGCGGGCACCTCGGCATGGTCTGGAAACTTTTGTACGAACCTCTCGAAAAGACGGATTGCGTTGGGGTTGTCGTCCTGGGCCCCCTGGTAGGCGACGGCCAAGCGGAAAAGAGCATCCTGCTCGTTGGCCTTGTCCGGGTAGAAGCGGGCTGTGCCCTTGGTCCACTTGTCGTTGATCCCGGCTTCGCCGGTACTGACGGTGCGCCCTCCCCCAACCTTGTCGGAAATTTTCCATATCGAGCCGTTAGTCCACATGAAGAACCCTTCTCCGTTGGCGTACACGGGCTTATCGTTATGCAGTTGCCCGGTGGGCACGTAGACTCCATTGGGGTTGGGTATGACCACTGGCTCGGGCTCGGGTTCGAGCGTTTCCTCAGCAGCGGCCTGCTCCTCAGGTTTGGGTTCCTCGGGGGCAGCCGATTCTTCGGCAGGAGCTTCGTCCCCCCCGCAGGCGCCCAAAAAGAAGAAAGCCCAAAGGGCGAGAACGGAAAAAAGGATTCTATTCGGATTCATTGCCCTCGGGTTGAACGTCTTCCTCAACCGGCACGGTTTCATCGACTTGGTCGGGATCCTCCAACGAAAGACCTTCCACGTTGACCCCCACCACAGCTCCGAGCAAGGGCTTCGCCTCCTTGAACTTGCCGGTTGCCAGAAGAGCAAGGCCGCTCATGTAATGAGCGCTTGGCATGGCCGGACTGGTACGGAAGTTGGGCAGGTTGACGTAGCCCTTGGCCCGATTCATGACCCCATTCTCAAAACCGGCGAACTTTTCCAACAGGTCGTTATACTTGCGGAGTTTGAAATAGGCCGAGCCCATCATGTTAACGAATCCCTGAGCATAGGACTTGTACTTCTCGTCCGCACCCGGCTTATGGGCCAAGTCGAGGTAGCTGTCGCACAAGTCGAAAAAGCGTTTGTAGTAGTCTTCCGATTTTTGGGCCGCCTCGGAGGCCTTCGCTCTTTCGGAAGTAGAGACGGCGTTCTGGAGACCAACGGATATCTTAAGCTGATTCTCCGCCTCGAGGCGGTAGGCGTTGGACATATTGAAGGTGACGTCGGGACGGAACTTCATCCATTTCTCGTTAGCCAGGTAAGCCTCCCCCAGCTCTATGGACTTTTCCCGGTGCTTGACCGTGTTGGCGGACACGAAGGCCGCATAGAGGAAATTCTCCACGCTCTCGTGCTTGGGAAAGTCCCTGTAGAGCCAGTAGAAACCCCAAAAGGACTCCCAATCCCTCTTCGTCGACTGGAAATTCTCGGCCTTTCTCCAACGGAGCGTAGTGGTGAAGGAGGGGGTCTTCTGAGCCAACTCCAGTTGCCCTTTGGCGTTAGTCAGTTGCATGCTCAAAGCACTCGATTTGTCCTTCAGGATAGAGAGGCGCCTCTTGGGAAGAACCTTGGCCCTTAGGGCCAGGAACTGGTCGAGTTGGGCCTTTTCCTTCTTAAGCCTCTTAGACCTTTCGGTATAGTAGGCGACGATCTCCTCCGTAGTCATGGTAAGGGCGTAGAAAAGGGATGATTCGACGTGCCTTTCCTTTTCGGTAAGCTGGGAAGCGCCCTTCATCAAGTTAACGTTGAGGCGAAGGTCGTAGCGAGCAGGGGTATCCTTGGAAAGCCTCGGAAGGAAGGGGAAAACCTCGTCGATCCTCTTGTTCTCAACGAACATCTCGGTAAGGCAGGATACCGCGTAGGCGGAACGGTCCTCGTCCTTGGCCATGTCGGCGAACTTCAGCAAATCGCGGAAAGCGGGCTCCCCCTTGGGCCAGTTTTGCTTAATGTGGTAGCACTGGGCTCGTCCGAAATACAAGTTGAGTAGCTCACTTCTCTTGAGGATCTGCTTCTTGTAGGGCTTACTTTCATCCAGTAGTGTCTCGATCACGCGGGCGGCTTCCTCCCACTCGTGCAGGGCCCGCAGGCAGTCCGTCCTCTTCTGCATGGCCATGACGGCCTTCGGGTCGTTGGGAAACTTTTCGGCAAAAAAACCAAAGGTACGCGCCGCATCCCCGAGGAACTTCTTGTTCCCAGTCTTGCCGTAGGACTGCAGGTAACCGATCCCCCGCACAAAACCGAACTGCTGGAGGATTTTGGCCACTTGCGGATCCTTCTCGTCCTCGAAGCGCACCTCGAGTTCGTCCAAGTAAGGGGATGCTCCGGCGAAGTCTCCCTTGGCAATCATGCCTTGAGCCTGACTTATGACCTGCCTGAGAGGCATGTCCTTGGGGTTCTGACCCCATAGGCATTGAGCCAAAAGGATCAACACGCAACTTATACCGACAAGCTTCATCAGGGGTAATTTGGGATCAATTGTAGTCAAGGGCAACAATGGATCAAATAAAAGCCTTACATCCCTCTGCTCGCAAGCCTTTTTTCAAAGCCCCAAAGGCAGCGTCAGGCTTAATCCGCTTTCACGCAACAGGGGCAATCCGAAACCCAGTGGCCACGCGAGACCTCCCTCATCGAAGGAGGGCTCGCGATGCTCTCCTCGTAGCGGGCCGCCCCCACCCTGTGACCGAAAGCGCAGCCGGGCGGTGGATCGATGGGGGAAGGAACGTCCCCGGGGAGAATCTCCCTTTTGCGGGAATGGCTCGGATCGGGTACGGGAATGGCCGAGATCAGGGCATCGGTGTAGGCATGCATGGGGGATGCATACAAGTCGTCCGCAGGGGCTGTTTCCATGATTTTGCCCAGGTACATTACTGCAATGCGGTCCGACACGTGCTTGACCACGGCAAGATCATGGGAAATGAAAAGGTAGGATAGGCCGAGTTCACGCTGCAGCTCCATGAGCAGGTTGAGAACTTGGCTTTGAACGGATACGTCCAGGGCCGAGACGGGTTCGTCCAAGACAAGCAGATCGGGGTTGACCGCAAGTGCCCGGGCGATGCCGATGCGCTGGCGTTGACCTCCCGAAAATTCGAAGGAAAACTTCTGGGACGCAGTCTTGGGAAGGCCGACCAACTCGAGCAGTTCCTCCACCCGTCGGACCCGTTCCGGACGCGTACCGATTCCCTGAATGACCATGGGTTCCGATATAAGCTCTCCCACCGACATGCGGGCATCGAGAGATTCCGCAGGATCCTGAAAAACCATCTGGAAATCCTGCCGGTAGGGTCGCAGGGCCGATTGGGACATATGGGTAAGCTCCGTGCCCTTGAAGACCACACGGCCTCCCGTAGGGTTGAGGAGGCGTACGATGCACTTCCCGAGGGTTGACTTTCCGCAACCCGATTCCCCGACCAGACCAAGGGTTTCTCCCTTGCGGATGGTCAGGTCGACGCCATCCACGGCCTTCACGGAACCAGTCTGCCTGTAAAGCACACCTCCTCTGACCGGAAAATGCATCCTCAGTCCCTCCACTCGGAGGATTTCCTCATCCGCAGGGTCCTTTGCCTCCTTCCGCGCCGATAACAAGGAAAGGAGCTCCGTGCTCGCTTTTGCCGTGTCAATTGAATCTTCGCTCATCACCTAGGTACACATCGGACAGGTTTCAAGGAAACGCCCTCCGTCGAGCTCCTCGTAGGCTGGGCGGTCGCCATTTCTGTAACCCGGCCGTTCCATGCGCTGGCAAAAGCGGCAGCCGGAAACGAAATCTTGGATGGAGGCAACCTGTCCGGGAATGGTCCGGAGCTCGCTTTTGCGCTCGTTGCTCAAGCGGGGAATGGAGGAAAGGAGTCCTTTCGTGTATGCATGCCTTGGCTCGAAAAACAACTCCTTCACGGGGGCCCTCTCCACGATCCTTCCGGCGTACATCACAACCACCTCATCACATTGCTCGGCAATTACCCCGAGATCATGCGTAATGAGCAGGGTCGCCATGCCTCGTTCCTTCTGCATCTCGGACATAAGGTCTAGGATCTGGGCCTGTACCGTGACGTCGAGTGCGGTGGTCGGTTCGTCGGCAATGAGCAGGTCCGGGTCGCAGCAAAGGGCGATCGCGATCATGACGCGCTGGCGCATGCCGCCCGAGAGCTGGTGAGGGTAATCGGAAATACGCCTGTCGGGGGAAGGGATTCCCACCGCATCTAGCAACTCGACGGCCTTTCTAAGGGCCTCAGCCTTACTTAAGTCACGATGAAGAAGGAGGGATTCGATGATTTGCCTACCCACCCGCTGCACGGGGTTCAAGGCGGCCATGGGTTCCTGGAATATCACACCCACGTCGTTGCCACGCAGGTCGTACATAACCTCGGGCTCGGCATCGCGCAGCTCTCGACCCATGAAGCCGATGGAGCCACCCATCACCCGCCCCGCGGGCTTGGGCAAAAGATCGACGATGGACATGGCGGTAACCGTCTTGCCACAACCTGACTCGCCGACGATTCCAAGGGTTCGTCCCTTCTCCAGTTCAAAGGAAATACCGTCGACCGCCTTGACCAGACCGCGCTCGGTATCGAAGCCGGATTCGAGATTCTCGACCTGCAACAGCTTACTCACCGGCTTCCCCTCTGGGTTCGGACGTGATGCGGTACCTTTGCTTGACCGCCTGTACCTCGGGAAATTTCTTCCCGTATCTCCTCGCCTCCTCGGTTTCCTTCCTGACGTCCTCGTCTATCCAGTAGACGTAGCTCTCGAAGGGAACGTAGGTTCGAGGCGGACAAAACTCAGTGAAATCGGAATCCGGCCAGCGCACCCAGCGCCAGCATCCCACCCTAACGAACTCCGTCATATAGCCCGGCACGTAGACGCCAGAGTCGTGGATGATCTGCTGCATTTCATGGGCGTATTCCTCAAGCTCTTCCTCGGTACGCGCATTGCGGAAAGCCACCGCGAGCTGGTCCATGCGCTCATCCGAGAAGGAAAATACGTTGTTGGTGTTGTGCTTGAGGTTGCCCTTGTCGTCGTAGGCGTTGCTGGAATGAAAGTACTCGTAATAACGAGGATAGGGAGGCTGGAAGCCCCAGGCGGAGAAGACGGCCTGATGGTTCTTCTGCATCTCCTTCTTGTAGACCACGGTATGATCGAGGCCATCGAGGATGAACTTTAGGCCCGCCTTGAGGGCCTCCTCCTTGAGGATGCCCATCATCTTGGCCCGCACGGGAATGTTCGAAAAGGTCAGGGCTACCTCCAGACGCTCCCCGTTTGCCTTCATTAGGATTCCGTTCTCGTCCTCCTTGACGTAGCCCGCCTTGGCGAAGTGCTCGCGGGCTTTGCCGACGGAAAAGGGGCGGGCCATGATCTCGGGGTTGTCGAATCGTCCGTAGCCCTTTGTCCAGCCGGGAAGACGAGAAGCGTCGCCACGGAAAACCACGTCGATCACCTTCTGCCAGTTGGTGGCGTGGCAAATGCCGAGCCGCACCTCATGGTCGTCGAGGGGTGGCTTGGCCGAATTGAGGTAAAGAGACCAAGGGATGCGAGGGAATTGGTTGTACCAGGTGTAGCGCTCGACGAAGCCGTTGAAGACGGGAGGCATTTCCGATTTCTGGTACCAGTACTCCGGAAGAGTGATGGGAAAATAATCGATTTCGCCGGCCCGGAAAAGTTCCCATGCCTTGGAGCGATCCCTCACCACGGTGTAACGGATACGGTCCGCGTTGAAGCGGTAACGGTAGAATTTCTTGTCGGCGGCCCACCAGTCGTCCACCCGACTTAGGGTGATGGAAACGCCCTTCACCAAGTCTTCCGGCTTGACCGTGTAGGCGGCTGTGGTGGGCGGTACCCTCCACTGGTAGCGCTCCTTGTAGTCGGGTCCGTACTCCTTGTAGAAATGAGGGGGCGAGGGGGGCAGGCTGGCGAAGTAGGGAAGCTTGGGCTTGGGTTCGGGAAGGGAAATAGCAAGCAGGTCGGCGCCGTAAAGAGTAAACTGGGACAATTGCTCGCGAATGTACTGCTTGAACCAAGGGGTCACCACATTGTCCGAGGCCCGCAGGTAGACCCACCACATGAAGTCAACGGCCTTGACGGGCACGCCATCGTTATACTTGGCAGCAGGATCAAGCCGAAAGAAAACCGTTTTCTCATCGGGGCCTACGGCCCACTCCATGGCCACCCCCGGCATGATCTCCCCCGTTTCCGGGTGAAGCTCGACCAGGGAGACCTCCACGTTGTCGTACAGTTCTCCACGGAAGGAATTGTTGGAATTCGGGCCAAAGGGACGAATGGTCGGAGGAAAGGAAGAAATGAAATAGCGAAAAGCCCCGCCCTTTTGCGAATTGGGGTCTCCGATCTCGGGTTGTTCCGAGCCGTTTTTCCACTCCAGGCCGGCGGGAAGATCGGCTTTTTCCTTGAACTGGAAGTAGTCCCCAATCTCCAACCTAGACCGCATGCGGGCGAGGAGCTTGGTTTTCGATTCTTGGGTTTCTTCCAGCTTTTTCCTGCGGTCGGCGTCCTCCTCGGTGGAGATTTCCTCCTCCAGTTTCTTCAGGCCGGCTATGATCTCCTCGACCTGCTTGCCAAGCCAGTCGCGTACGTAGCGGTTGTACTGCGGGTACCACTTTTCAAAGTCAGCCTCCGAGGCCAAGTCTTCCTCGGGAGGCTGACAGCCTGGGAAGAACGCCAGGGAAAGCAGACAGGTCGGGATGAGGAAACGCAGGTTCATAGGGTCAACGGTAATAGCTGAATTTCTTGGGATCGAATGCCTCCCGCACGGCCTCTCCGACGAAGGTGATGAGGATGAGAAGGCCCACTAGAACGAAAAAGGCGGAGGTGACCAACCAAGGGGCGGAGAGGTTCTCAAGGCCATCGCGCAGGAGTTGTCCCCACGTCGCGTATTTCGCCGGCAACCCAAAGCCAAGGTAATCGAGGGAGGTCAGTGCGAGAACGAGACTGGAAATGGAAAACGGAACCAAAGTCACGATGATCGCCACTGAGTTCGGCAAGAGGTGGCGGAAGAGAATCCTCGGGGTTGAGGCTCCGATAACCCGACTAGCCGCGATGTAGTCGCGTGCCTTTTCCTTGAGGGCGGCGGTCCGCATCAGGTAGGTCATGCCCATCCAACCGAAAAGGAGAAGGATACCGATAATGATCCAGAGGCCAGCGGTTTCCTTAAGTCCCTCGGGAATGGCGGTGCTGGCGATCATGACCACGAACAGGAAAGGGATGTTGGAAAGGATCTCGATCAGTCTCTGCACGATGAGGTCGAAGGCTCCGCCGAAAAAACCCATCAGGAGACCGATGGAGATACCGAGCGCATAGACCAGCGGGATATAGACCAGAGCCGCCTTGAAGTTTACCTGAAGGCCGCCGAAAAGATAAGCCAGCACGTCGTAGCCCTTGGAACTGGTGCCAAGGAGATGGGTCTGGCCTTCGCCCATGGTAGGCGGGGAAGGAGGAAAGTGAACTTCCCTGAGATCGCTCGATTCCAAGGCCAGGAAAGGAGACAGTTCTCCCGTTCCGTTCCAGGACTCCGAACCGGGAACCAGCTCCCCTTTCTCGTAGAGGGCCCCATAGATGCGGTTTCGCTGGTCGTCCCAGCCATCCGCCGGTCCGTCCTTGAGACCATCGCGAAAACGGAAGCGCAAGTGCATGCGCTCGGGATTGGCCAAGTCATAGACCCGGGATGCCAAGCCCGAGAACGTTTCCCCCCTCACCGTGGCGAGGCCATCGGTGGAGACCTCTATCTTGGTCGAGACTGCAGTCACCGTATCGCCGGTGGGGGCGTAGGGGAGAAGAGGCATGAGGACCCAATCACCCTCCCCTGCATCGGAAAACCTCCTTCGCAGTTCCCGGTAATCGGGCGGGCTCTGTCCCTCGTCTCCCTCCAGACCAAAGACTTCTCCTTTCTCAACTTGGCGGGAAAAGGCAGGCCAATGCCATTCCCCCTCCCGCTTCACCAGGAGGGCCTCGTGCCCGACCAGAAGATGGTCGAGCGAAGCCACTGCGGCCAGAATGATAATGAGCATGAGGGAGTAATAACCGCGCTTAATGGACTTGAAGCGATCGATCCGGCGCATGGTGATGGGAGTAAAGGTGAATCCCCTCGCAAAGGAGACCTCGGAGAAGATCCCCAACAGAAGGAAGAAGATCGTCGTCAACCAGCCGAACCAAGGAAAGATTTCCCCTCCCTCAAGGTCCATGCCGAGGAAACCGACCCCACGGCTCAAGGTAAAGGGAAAGCGCACCGTGGGAAACTCCAGTGCGAGGATTTCCCCCAACGCCCCGAGGAGAGCCCCCATCCAGAAAAGTCTGCCTAGCAAGCGGAGCATGATGCGGTCAGTTGAACTTAACCCGCGGGTCCACCATGGCCACGATGAGGTCGGAAAGGATATTGCCCAGAACGAGGAGAAAGGCGGCAATGGTCAGGGTTCCCATGATCACCGTCTGATCCCTGCCCAAGAGAGCCTGATATTGAAGAAGTCCGAATCCCTGGATATCGAAGACGGACTCGATGAGGATGCTCCCGCTTACTAGGATTGTGATCAGTTGCCCCAAGGTGGATGCAATGGGAATGAAGGAGTTGCGGAAGGCGTGCTTGAATACGGCACTGCGGAAGGAGACCCCCTTGGCTACCGCGGTTCTGACGTAGTCTGCGGCCAAGTTGTCCATAAGGTTGTTCTTCATCATCATGGTCAGCCAAGCGAAGCCACCCACGACGTAACAAAGCAGGGGTAAAGCCGTGTGGTGCAGCAGATCGACGAACTGCTCCCAAGTACCCATGTCGTCGAAATTCGGATCCGTCAGGCCGAAAAGAGGAAACCATCCTCCCCTTGCCCCCAGATAGACCAACATCAGCGCGCCAAGAGCGAAACCCGGAATGGCATAACCCACGAAGATAAGAATCGAGGTCAGATTGTCGATCATGGTGCGGTGCTTGATCGCCTTGAGGATACCAAGGGGCAGGCAAACGCCGTAGGTGATGAGGGCGGTCAGGATCCCGAAATAGAGGGCAACCGGAATACGTCCCTTGATAAGGCTCCAGACGGGATCCCCGAAATCGGTGGATCTGCCGAGATCTCCTTGGAGAAGGCCGGCTAAGCGGGTCTTGTAGACAATGGCCCGGTCGTCATAGTTCTGGGGTGCCTTGGAAACGTCCTCTCCCGAGCGCCTGACCCATCTTTGGCGCCGCTCCTCGATGGTCTCGATGCGTACTTGCCAACCATCGGCGTCAATCGATTCGTTGTCGTCCAGATAAGCGGCGGAAACAACCAAGGGGCCCTCGCGGACGACCTTTGCCTGCCGTCCGCTGCCCTTGAGCAGGACGAGGGTTTCCCTGTCCGGATCGGCCAACAGTTCTCCCCCCACCTTGTCCTTGCCCAGCGGCCTGAATTCCGCCTTGCTTACGCGCCGTTCCCGAGGGAGGGCTCCGAGCCATTGCAGGTATGCCTGAAGGATCGGTTTGTCGAAACCGTATTCCTCCTCCAGTTCCTCGACTTGCTCCTCGCTCATCCCTCCACCGATTTGACCACTCGAGGAACCGCCTCCCTCGGTTGCCTTCTGGGCTTCCTGCAAGGCGCGCTCCATCGGACCGCCCGGCACGAACCGAGTAATGGTGAACACAAGCAAGGTCACGCCCAGCAGGGTCGGCGGAATCAAAAGCAGCCTTCGGATGAAATAGTCTCGCATGTTCGCCTTCTACTCCTATACGCACGAGTCAATGGATCAAAGACAAATCTTCACCTTGCCCAATGGCGCGGTTTTCTTTTTTCTGTTGAAAAGACTTATCTTAGACTCCTCCAGGCCATCATAAAAGCACCGCCAATCCATAAGACGTCATTCAAGACGGCACCGGCACTCCTGCTCGCAGTAGCCGGTTTTTCGCTCTCTTCCTGCGAGGCTCCCAGTAGCGTTGAGATCGCTTCGCGGGAAGGAATACTCATCATGGGCAACACCGCCGAACCCAAGGGGCTTGATCCGCATATCGTGAGCGGCGTGCTTGAAAGTAACGTCATCCGTTCGCTCTTCGAGGGGTTGGTCGGCGAACATCCCTCCAAGGACGGCGTGGCTCTACCTGGGGTGGCCGAGAAATGGTACCCGGTAGACACCACCCGGCCCGACGAGTGGGTCTTCGAGATTCGCAAGGACGCCCAGTGGTCCGACGGCACACCGCTCACCGCGGAAGACTTTCTCTTTTCCTTCCGGCGCCTGCTTACCCCGGCCCTCGCATCCGACTATTCCTTCATGCTTTATTACATCAAGGATGCCGAACCCTACCACAAGTCCCAACGGTCTTATCTTCTTTCGCGTAACGACAAGAACTTTACCAAGGAATGGTGGGCTTCCCTCAAGGAGGTCGACTTCGGTCCCAATGAGGAAGCCGCCGAAAATTCCTTCAACTTCAAGGGCCTTGATTTCCTAAACGCCGCGCAATTGGAAGAGCTTAGGGACAGCCCCGGTCTCTTCGAGTGGCCCGAGTCCATCACCGCCGAAACCCGAGCCGAACTGGTAAGGAAAAACATCGCCTTCGTCCAAGCAGGTGGAGACTTGTGGGACTTGATCGATTTCGGGGCCACCGCACCCGACCCGCACACCCTCCGGGTCAAGCTGAACTCCCCCCTTCCTTTCCTGCCCGAGATCACCAAGCATTATACTTGGTATCCCGTTCCGCGACACGCAGTGCTCAAGCACGGCAAGATCGGGGATCGTTTCACCGACTGGACCAAGCCCGACAACTTGGTCTGCAACGGGGCCTTCATCCTCAAGTCCTGGAAGTTCAACGACCACATCGAGGTTGCCCGTAATCCGCTATACTGGGATAAGCAAAACGTTGGGCTCAACGGCATCCGCTACCTTCCAATCGGCAACCTCTACACGGAAGATCGCATGTACTACGACGGGCAAATGCACGTCACCTATACCATTGCCCCGGAGTTGATCGACTATTCCCGCGAGAAATATCCCGAGCACGTCAGGAACGAACTGTACCTCGGGACGTACTTCATTCGAACGAACGTCAACCACGAACCGTTCACCGACCAGCGCGTCCGCTTGGCATTCTCCCTTACCCTCGACCAGAATTCCCTCATAGACAACGTTCTCAAGGGTGGGCAAAAACCAGCCGGCGGACTGGTTCCTCCCTTTGGCGAATACCCTGCATCCGATGCCGTCGCCTTTGACCCGGAACGGGCCCGGGCTTTGCTTGCCGAGGCGGGTTATCCCGGAGGCAAAGGCCTGCCCGACATTGAATTCCTGACGACCGACAAGGAAACCTCCAAGGCCGTTGCCGAGGCTCTCCAGGCCATGTGGAAGGAACACCTTGGGGCTAGCGTCAAGATCAAGCAACTCGAGTGGACCTCCTACATCACGGCCATGTTCGACAAGGACTACGACCTCGCCGCGGGAGGCTGGATCGGCGACTACATGGATCCCCTTACCTTTCTCGACATGTGGATGAAGGACGCGGGAAACAACCGTACGGGTTGGCACAGCGAGAAGTTTCAGGAGATTCTCGCGGAGGCCGCCGAGACCGGGGATCCGGCCGAGCGCTATGCCGTCCTCGCAAGAGCTGAGGCCCTTTTTCTTGAGGAGCGCCCGATTCTTCCCGTCTACTGGTACGTCCGTAACTACCTGCTCCACCCCGACGTCAAGGGATGGGATCCCCTCATCCTGGACAACCATCCATACAAGTTCCTTCGTCTCGAGCCCGGCTCGGGGAACCGGCTTCAAGGAAGATGATCCGTTTTCTGCTCAACCGTCTGCTGCAGGGGATTCTCGTCCTCTTCGCCCTCTATACCATTACCTTCCTGCTTGCCAAGGCAATGCCCGGGGAACCCTTCACCTCGGAAAAGAACGTCTCCGCCGAGACTAAGGCGAACATCCGCAAGCTATATGGCTTGGACAGACCCATCCTGGAACAATACTTCATCTATCCGAAGAACGTTTTGCTCGAGGGATCCTTCGGAGTCTCCACAAGCAAGGGTAGGCCGGTCGCCGACATCATCGCCCAGTCCTTCCCCAATTCACTCCTCTTGGGCCTCTGCGCATTGGGGTTCGCAATCGGCATCGGCGTCCCCATCGGAATCCTTTCGGCGGTTCGCCGGAACAGTTGGCTGGACTGGCTCTGCATGGCCATTGCGATGATCGGCATCTGCGTGCCCTCCTTCACCATCGGACCCCTTCTGCAGATCCACGTGGCGGCCCACGTGCCCGGACTCAAGGTTGCGGGATGGGGAAACCCGCAAGACGTCCTCTTGCCGGCCTTTACCCTTGGTCTGGTTTCAGCCGCCTACTTGGCCCGACTGACTCGCGGGGGCATCCTGGAGGTACTTTCCCAGGACTTCGTTCGGACGGCCCATGCCAAGGGAATCGCTCCCATCACGGTTATTCTCAAGCATACCCTGCGGGGCGGCCTCCTGCCGGCAGTGGCCTACCTCGGCCCGGCCTTCGCCGCCCTCATTAGCGGATCCTTTATCGTGGAGACCATCTTTCAGGTTCCCGGGATGGGCCAGCACTTCGTCAACGCCGCCACCACCCGCGACGAATTCCTGCTGCTTGGGCTTTCCCTTTTCTTCGGTTTTCTGATCGTGGTGATGAACCTTCTCGCCGACCTCTTGACCGGCTTGCTGGATCCCCGCGTACGGCTGGAGGGCAACCAGGACTAAAGACATGGCCGAACAAGCACAGGCATCCCCCAAGCACGGTTCCTCACTCTGGAGAGATGCCCGTCTCAGGATGGCCCGCAACAAGTTCGCCATGGCGGGATTCTGGGTCATCTTGGTGATGTTCTTCATGTGCTTCGTGCTGGCTTGGTTTTGCCCCGATCCCAATAAGGTCGACCTTGCGGATAAGTTCGCCCCGCCATCCGGGGAACACTGGTTCGGAACGGACAAGCTTGGTCGGGATCTTTTCTCCCGCATCCTCTACGGGGGACAGGTTTCCATTCTCGTCGGACTCGTCGCAACTGCCGTCTCGGTCGCCATCGGGATCGTATACGGAGCTCTCTCCGGATTTGCCGGCGGGAAAACCGATGCCGTTATGATGCGTATCGTGGACACCCTCCTCGCCATCCCTTTTCTGGTCCTCGTCATCGTCCTGCAGGCAACCCTCAGCGACTGGTCGGGGGATGCGACCAACTGGATCGTTGAGAACTTTCACTGGAACAAGGAATTCACCGCCCGCCTGACCAACGTCGTTCCTCTCTTCTTCGCCCTCGGGCTACTTGGCTGGCTCACGCTGTCGCGTATCGTGCGGGCCCAGGTCATGAGCATCAAGGAGCGGGAATTCGTGGAGGCCGCCACGGCTCTTGGATACGGCAAGAGGCGTATCCTTTTCCGGCACGTAATCCCAAACGTCTTGGGTCCCACGGTGGTTTACTCAACCCTCACCGTGCCGGGCTTCATCATGTACGAGGCCATCCTTTCCTTCCTTGGCCTCGGGGTGGAATCACCCAATAGCTCCTGGGGCGTCCTGATCAAGGAGGGGGCCAATTTCCTAGAGACGGAAATTCAGCTCTTGCTTCTTCCCGGACTCTTCTTCTCCCTCACACTCTTTTCCCTCAACTTCCTCGGTGACGGTCTACGCGACGCCCTCGACGTCAAGGCCGCCAAAGACTGATGAGCCTGCTCGAACTCAAGAACCTCAAGACCTATTTCCACACCCGGGCGGGAACTACTCGGGCGGTGGACGACGTTTCCTTTTCCATAGGGCAGGGTGAAATCGTCGGAGTAGTGGGGGAATCCGGCTCGGGCAAGTCCGTCACCTGCCACACCATGTTGGGTCTTTTGCCTCAGCCACCCGCCAAAGTCGAAGGTGGTTCCGTCGTCTTCGACGGGGAGGAGTTGCTCCACCTTGCCCAGCCCCTGCTCCGGGCTATCCGAGGAAAAAGGATCTCCATGATCTTTCAGGACCCCATGAGCTGCCTCAACCCCTACCTGCGGGTTCTCGACCAAGTGGCCGAGCCCATTCTGGCCCATGAGAATGCTTCAAGGGAAGAGGCCGAGGAAAGAGCCCTCGCCATGATGAAGAAGGTGGGGATTCGGGACGCCGAGCAAAGGGCCCGTTCCTTCCCGCATGAATTTTCCGGTGGCATGCGCCAACGGGCCATGATTGCCATGGCCCTCGTGACCAACCCCGACCTTCTCCTTGCCGACGAACCCACCACCGCCCTAGACGTTACGGTCCAAGCCCGGATTCTCAAGCTCTTGCGAGACCTGCGGGAAGAATTGGGTATCGCGGTCCTCTTCGTCACTCATGATCTTGGGGTGGTGGCCGACGTAGCCGACCGCGTCGTCGTCATGTATCAGGGAAAGGTGGTGGAGCAAGGAGCCATCCGCGACGTCTTCAGCAACCCCTCACATCCCTACGTCAAGGGTTTGCTCGCCTGCCGCCCCACCTTCGACACCAAGTACCGGATTCTCCCCACCGTGGAAGACTTCCTTGAGACGAAGACGGAACCCGACGGAACTACCCGGCTAGAGGAGCGGACTGGCATGAAAGACCGTCTCGCCGAGCTGGAGAAAGCGATTCCCGAGGACGGGAACGGGGAGGGTTCTTCTCCATCCGATCTTCTGCTCTCGGTCGAGGATCTTCGGGTTCATTTCAACTCTGGCGGCGGAGTGCTTGGGGGATTGCTCGGCAGCGCCCCCCCGACGGTCAAGGCCGTGGACGGCGTTGACCTGACCCTCTTGAAAGGACGCACTCTTGGGCTGGTGGGAGAATCGGGTTGCGGAAAGACTACTCTCGGCCGGGCCATTCTGCGCCTCGTCCAGACAACCTCAGGGAGCATCCGCTACGAGGGTGAGGAATTGCCTGCTCAAGGTTCCCCTGAACTCCTTCCCTTCCGCAAGCGAATGCAGATCATTTTCCAGGATCCTTATGCCTCCCTAAACCCCCGATTGACGATCGAGCAGGCCCTTGTCGAACCGATGCTCGTCCACGGCATCGGTTCAAGCCAATCCGAGCGTCGGGAACGGGTGGCCTCCCTCTTGGAGGAAGTCGGGCTATCCTCCGATCATCTGCTGCGTTATCCCCATGAGTTCTCGGGGGGGCAAAGACAACGTATTTGCGTAGCCCGGGCCCTCGCCGTGGAACCGGACTTCATCGTATGCGACGAGTGCGTTTCAGCCATGGACGTATCCATACAGGCCCAGGTTCTCAACTTGCTGCGTGAGCTTCAGGACAAGCGCGGGCTTACCTACCTTTTCATTTCCCACGACTTGAGCGTGGTCAAATTCACTTCGGATGAGATCGCGGTCATGAAAGAGGGTCGCATCGAAGAGTTTGGCCCCGCCGGGCAGATCTACGGTAATCCACAGTCCGAGTACACAAGGGAGCTGCTGGAAGCCGTCCCGCGGGCTGAGTTCTGAGAAGCGAGTGTGCTGAGGTCACAAGCCCCGATCGTGTAGGCCCAGCCTTTCCCCTGAAAAGAGAAATTGCTGAGCCAAACCAGCGTGGGGGCCGAAGTGGATCCGGGCGAACAACTCCTTCCGGCCATCACTCCAGCCCTTTAGGCCATACCTGACTCCAAGGGTCTTGGAGATCCACGTATCGACGGGGAAAGCTTCCACCTTGAACGCCCCAAAGAGAAGGCTGCAGTCGGCGACTTTGGGTCCGACGCCCGGAAGCTCGAGTAGTTTTCCTCTCGCTTTCACGTAGGGAAGCTCGACGATTTCATTCAGCAGGGAAGGATTCGCCGACAAGGTCCGGGCCACTCCGGCGACGTATTTGGCCCGGTAGCCCATCTTTAATTGACGTAACTCGTCCTCAGGGACCCGGGCCAGCCTTTCCCAACCCGGGAAGCTCCAGAGATTGCTTCCGAGCGCTCTTCCGTACCGTTCGGCCACAAGGTTCCGCATTTCCTTGATCTGGGGAATGCTCTTCACGGAACTTAGAAGGAACGTAAAAAGCACCTCGTCCATGGGCTGGCGTAGGATGCGCAGACCGAGAAGGGCTACCCTGCACCTGTCCAGAACCGAGTCGCTTCGCCAAGGAAGCGAATCGACGGCATGATCGTAGCTCGGTTCCAGCCACAGATAGTGGCGCAAATCCTTCTCGGAAATTGGATTCTCGTCACTCGAGCGCCACTCGATTTTCTCCTTGCGAAAACGGAGCTCGACCAAGCTGTTGCCTATCACGCCCCGCCAAGACGACGATCCGGAAACGGTCCATGAAAAGGACTGACCCCCGAGCAGCGTTTCCTCCAACCCAAGCCTGCTCGGGCATTGCTCGGCAACCAGTTCCCTCCACTTGGTCAACGGAAGGTCCTGACCGGTTATTTGGGGTGTCCCCAGAGGAAGCTTTGTCGCTCCGCAAGCAGTTTGCCTTCGGCATCCCTGATCTCAATCCGCCAAGCAATGGGCTTGATCTTTTGCGAAGCCCAATCCTTGCCAGTGATACCAAGGAAGACCTCCTTCCCGGGCTTCCCTTCTGAAGGAAATCCCAGCTTGTAGGACTCAGCCTGCGGTTGATCGGAGCGAACCACCTGGATCAGCACTTTAGACCCGGAAAGCGAGACTCCCTCGTCCCAGTCAACTTCAAGAACGAAGTAAAGGCCCGCCCGGTCGTCCCGGGTACGCGCCATTGCTTGGTTACCGCGATACTCCTTGCCGGTAAAGTATTCCGTAATGCGGGTAAAGTCAGTAGCCGTGCGGTAGGACTCGCTGACGGAGGTAATTCGCGTATCGGCATAGCCGAACGCGGCGAACAGAAAAAGGGCTAAAAAGGAAATGGATCCGATGCCCGGCTTCACAAGGACTAGGGTTACTTTTTCTCGGTTTCTTCCTCCGCAGAATCCTCCTCGGCGGTTTCGGAAGATTCCTCAGCTGCCTCCGGGGCGGTATCATCCTCGGCAGACGCGTCTTCGGCAGGTTCCTCGGGTGGAGCCTCCTCTTCGTCCTTGGACTCCTTAGTCTCGGAGCTTCCCCCCTCTTCGGATTCAGACTCTTCTTCAGCGGGTTCCTCGGATGGATTTTCCCCTTCGTCCGCCGAAGCCTCGGGCTCGGAGGCTTCCTTCTCTTCCGATGCAGGTTCCTCGGATGGAGCCTCCTGGGATGCAGGCTCCTCTTGCGGAGATGCTTCCTTCGAAGAATCATCGGTTGAGGTTTGCTCCTCCTCGGATTCAGGGCCTAGGATATCCTCCGTCTTCGCCTTTTCGGCCACGGTTTCCTCTTCCTTCGGCGTCGATTTCTTGGCGACGGGCTTTCGGCTGGCTGGGGCGGACTTGGAAGACGCCTTGGCCAGTTTCTTCTTGGCCTTCGCCGGCATGGCCTCGAGAAGGGCGGCCTTGCGGCGGGCGAGGTATGCCGTCCTGCGACGGCGTTTGATCACTTTGTTGTATTGCTTTCCCATGGTATAAGATGGACTAGGGTAGAGGGTACTTGAGGAAATTACAATCCGAATGGATCAGACGACGTCAACCGGACGGCCAGTGGCGGCGGACTCGTATGTGGCGTCAATGATCTTCATAAGGGCAAGGGCTTGATCCGGGGTATTGAGTGGGTCTTCCTCCCCGTTGATGGTCCGGATGAAGTTCTCGGCCGAGCGGATCCTACCCATATCCTCGTTCTCTTCGGTTACGATGGAGCGGTTGACCGAGCGGCCGTGCTCCTGCACGTAGAGCTCGCAATCATCGATGGCGGTGTCATCAAGACCATCCGAGCCAAAGAGACGGCGGATCATGCCACCGGCCTTCCTCCCTTGGAAGGTGACGGACACCTCTTCGCGCTTGTTCATCTCGGCCCAAGAGATCTGAAAATTGAGCACTTGTCCGGTCTGGAAGCGCACGAAGCCGTGGGCGGCGCTCTCGACATCGGTAACCCCATCCGCCACGTCGGGAATGCCCCATGGCCCTTTGAATGTCTTGTCCTGGATAAAATCGTTGAAGGTCTGGGCAAGCACGCAAGAGGGCTGCGGGTAATCCATGTAGTAGAGCGCAAGGTCGACCATATGCAAAAGGTCGATCAAAGGGCCGCCTCCTGAAAGCTCCTTGTTGGTAAACCATCCCCCAAAGCCGGGAATTCCGGTGCGACGGATCCATTTGGCCTGGGCGGAGTTGATCACGCCGACTTCTCCGGCGTCGATATAATCTCTAAGGGCGTAGGATTCGGGACGAGCCCGGTTGTTGAAGTTGAACATGAGAGTCTTGCCGGCGTTTTCAGCAGCCTCCTTCATCTGCTTGACTTCGGTCGCATTAAGGGCAGGCGGTTTCTCGCAAAAAACGTGCTTTCCGGACTGCAGAGCCTGAAGGGCAAGTGGCCTGTGCGTTCGGTTTGGGGTGATCACACTGATCGCATCGAGTTCCTGCAATTCCTCCAGCATCTTCTGCGAATCCGAATAGAGGTTCGGAACCTCATAGGCGTCGGCAGCCTTCTTGGCGGCGTCTTGATTCATATCGCAAATTGCGTGCAGTTCAGCCCCGGCCGCCCTGAATCCGGCGGCGTGGTACTGGAGCATCCCTCCCGCTCCGATAATTCCTATTTTCTTGGACATGTTTGTTTTGCTCCTTACTTGGGAATAGCCGGAAACTTGACCCACTTTTCCTTGGATTTGGAACTCTTCACGACGGTCTCGATGAAGGCCATCCCAATTATACCGTCACGTATATCGGGGAAATCGTAACCCGACTTGCGGGGGTATTTCCCGGCAACCTCGTCCCTGATTGCAACCGCCGCGGCGTTGTAGACGTTTGCGAAAGCCTCGATGAATCCCTCCGGATGGCCGAAGGGTATCCGGGTATTGTCAGCAGCCGGCCCCGTCACGTAGTCATTGCCCCGACGATAGACCTGTCTGGGGGAGCGAGCGTCCTTGACGATTAGGTCGTTGGGCTCCTCCTGATGCCACTCAAGCGACTTCTTGGTGCCGTAGACTCGGATGTTGAGATCATTCTCATCGCCATTGGAAACCTGTGAGGCGTAAATGATTCCACGGGCTCCACCCTTGAAGCGTACCAGGACGTTGCCGTCGTCGTCCAAGGTGCGGTTAGGGATGTTAACCGACAAATCGGCGCAAAGGCGGTCGATCTCAAGGCCGGTAACGTAATGCACGAGATTCTCGGCATGCGTGCCGATGTCGCCCATGCAGTTGGAAATGCCGGCTATCTTCGGGTCTGCCCGCCAGTTCGCAATGGCCTTGTCCTCCCCGGTTAAAGCGGTAATGGCATAACCTTGGGGATATTCGCAAACTACCTTGATGAGATCTCCAAGTTCGCCCTTGCGGACCATCTGGCGGGCCAGCTTGACCATCGGGTAGCCGGTGTAGTTGTGGGTAAGAGCGAAGACCTTCTTCGACTTCTTGATGATCTTGCGCAGCTCTCTGGCCTGCTCAAGGTCGAGGGTGACCGGCTTGTCGCAAATGACGTTGAAGCCGGCCTCGAGAAAGGTCTTGGCCACTTCGAAGTGAAGGTAGTTCTGAACCACGATGGTGACGAAGTCGATGCGCTCGTTTTCGGGAAGAGCCATTTCCTTTTGCGCCATCTCATGGTAGGATGCGTAGACTCGTGATGGCTTCAGGTAGAAGTCCTTTCCGGACAAAGCGGATTTCTTGGGATCGGAAGAGAAGGCTCCAGCGACCAGTTCGATTTCGCCGTCGAGGGCGGCTGCCCTACGGTGAACCCCTCCGATAAAGGCGCCTCTTCCTCCGCCTACCATTCCCATGCGTAGCTTGCGTTTCATAATTTTTTTCGTGATGCTGATTTAGAGTCGTATTGCCTTGTCGAGGCGGAATTACTGATTCTCCTTGTCGAAGGCCGAGTCGAAGGCCATTTCGTTAGGCTTGAAGTCCAGCTCCTTGATGAAATCGCACGATTCGGTAGCCCCATGGAAACGATCCATTCGGCTGTCTTCCCACTCAATGGATAGAGGCCCGGCGTAACCGATGTCGTTCAAGGCGACGATGATTTCCTCGAAATCAACGTCTCCACGTCCCACGGATCGAAAATCCCAATGCCTCCTGGGATCGGCAAATGTAGTGTGACCACCGAAGACCCCCACGGTGCCATCGCCATGGCCCCACCAAGCGTCCTTCATGTGAGCATGGTAGATGCGATCCGAGAAGGTGCGGATGAATTTCACATAGTCCACCCCCTGATATCCCAAGTGAGAAGGATCATAATTGAAGCCAAACCTTTTATGTCCCTTTACCGCCGCCAGAGCCCTCTCCGCACTCGCGATGTCAAAGGCGATTTCAGTAGGATGAACCTCCAGGGCGAAATTGACGTTTTGCTTGTCAAAGGCTTCAAGAATGGGACCGAATCTCTTGGCGAAATCGTCGAAACCCTTGTTCCAGTAGTCTTGGTCGGTCGGCGGAAAGGCGTAGATGGAATGCCAGATGCTGGAACCCGTAAACCCGTTCACAACCGCAGGGAAGTCATCTTTCTTCCCACGGCCCGGCTTGGCATTGATGAAGTTCCGGCAAGCTTTTGCGGTCTTGGCCAACTTTTTGGCGGCCCGGCGACGAACCTTCTCGGGATTCCCCTCGCCCCAGACGTCGGGGGGAAGAATCGCCTTATGCCGCTCGTCGATTAGGTCGCATACGGCCTGTCCGACCAAATGACTGGAGATGGAAAAGGCGGTCAAGCCGTTGTCGGAAAGGATTTCCCATCTTTCCTGGCAATATTTTTTGGAGATGGCAGCTTTGTCCACGTCGAAGTGATCGCCCCAGCAGGCAAGTTCAAGGCCGTCATAGCCCATTTCAGAAGCCTTCTCGGCCAAGGTTGGAAGGGATAGGTCGGCCCATTGGCCGGTAAATAGAGTGACGGGTCGTGGCATAACGAGTCAGTTAAGGGGTTGTCGAGTGAGGGGTTAAGTAAAGAGACAGGTTGGGAATACTTGAAGGAAACGAGTAACGGGGCAATCCCAATTTTCAATCTTTCGGGTTCTGAAAATACTAAACAGAAACGAGTATTTTCCGGGCCGCCTCGAAACCAATGGAGAAGGGCATCTTTCCCTCGACCCTTATTTCCATGGCATCAGCCTCCTCCTCTCGCGAGAGAATCTTGATCTTCTTCCCAGGGAGCAAATGCCTGGACCGGGCAAACTTCAGAAAATTCCTTTCCTGATCGTCGATTGACTCGATAACCACGCTCAATCCTTCCTTGCAGCCAACCAGGGAACGGCTTTTTTTCCTCTGCATGACTCCACCTTTGGTCGGTATCGGATGACCATGAGGATCATGCCGGGGTCGGCCGAGAAAATCATCCAGCCTCTCAAGAACCTTCTCGGAAATGGCATGCTCCAGCTCCTCTGCCTCCTCGTGAATCTCGCTCCAGTCCAAACCAAGGGTCTCGACCAGAAAGGTTTCCAGCAAACGATGGCGACGAAGAATATTGAGACCGAGCTTCCTGCCAGCCGGCTTGAGGGATACCCCCCGACGTGGTTCATAGCAAAGCCAACCTTCCTTCTCGAGGTTCTTGGCCATGGAAGTAGCCGTTCCCGGGGTTACGTCAAGAGATTCCGAAATCAAGCCCATGGGCACTACCTTTTCCTCCCTTTCAAGGGTAATGAGCAGGATCTGCTTCAGGTAGTTTTCAACGGTGGAGCTCGGCACGGGTACCTCAAGATTTCGCTTTTCGCTGATTGACTCAAGGAAAATCAGCCCTATATTTTGAACACTCAAAATGAAAACTTTTGCTAGTCTAGTTGCCCGCTTTGTGACGCCAAGCTCACTGGCGACAACTTTCGTGCTTGCCCTCGCAACCTTTTTCACGGGCTGCGCCGACGAGTCCGGAGAAACTCCGAGCAAGCCTCTCATCGTAGTGACCACAACCCATCTCTCTGACTTGGTCCGTACGATTTCGGGAGACCGCGCGGAGGTCACTACTCTCATGGGGCCTGGGGTCGACCCCCATCTCTACAAGCCGACTTCCCGAGATCTGAGTTCCCTCTCCAAGGCGGACTTGATCGTTTATCACGGTCTTCTGCTGGAGGGAAGGATGGGAGAAGCTCTGCAGCAGGCGGAGAATAAAGGCATCCCTACCCTTGCGGCTACCTCAGGCATTCCTGCATCCATGCTCATCAGCGATGCAGGGGACGATAATTCCCATGGAAACGTCGATCCGCACGTCTGGTTCTCAACCCAAGCATGGACCGCTTGCCTCAACACTGTGACTGAACGGTTAGTTGAACTGGAGCCCTCTTCCGCCCAAGTGTTTCGGCAAAACGCCCTGCTCATGCAGAGGGAAATCGCAAAGGTCGGAGACTGGGCAAGGGAACGCATCAACGAAATTCCGCAAGACAAGCGCAAGCTCGTCACCAGCCACGACGCCTTTCGGTATCTTGGGCGTGACTTGGGTCTGAATGTAATAGGTTTGCAGGGAATTTCAACCAATGTGGAGGCCGGTTTGGCGGATCGGGCCAACTTGGTCGAGTTCATCGTCAGTCAAGAGATTCCAGCCATTTTCATTGAGAGCAGCGTGAATCCCGGAGCCATGAGGGAAATCGCCAGGGAGAGCAAGGTGGTGATCGGCGGGGAATTGTTTTCCGATGCCCTCGGGCCCCCGGGTGAAAGGGTTTCCGGGCCTGGGGAAGAAAGTCACGGGCTCGACACCTGGTCGGGAACCATGATCCACAACGTATCCACCATAGTCGAGGCGCTCTCCGTCAAGCCCCGATGACTGACACGCCCAGCCCCCTGGAAATTCACGACTTGACCGTTTCCTACCAAAGGAAGCCGGTTCTCTACGGAATTGACTTGGTCGTCGGCGAAGGTTCCCTAGTCGGGGTCATCGGGCCCAATGGCGCGGGGAAATCCACCTTGATCAAGTCCATCATGGGGATGATTCCCCACAATGGGGGATGGGTAAAAATCTTCGGCAAACCTCCGGGGAAGTCATGCTCCAGGGTCGGGTACGTCCCCCAAAGGGAATCGGTTGACTGGGATTTTCCGGTGTCCGTGTTGGACGTCGTGCTCATGGGCAGGTACAACCATGCAGGATGGTTTAGACGGGTAGGGAAAAAGGACAGGCGGATTGCCTGCGAATGCCTCGAGAAGGTAAATATGCTCCCCTTCGCGGACCGGCAAATCGGAAAGCTTTCGGGAGGCCAGCAACAAAGGGTGTTCCTGGCCAGGGCACTGGCTCAGGAAAGCGACCTTTACCTCATGGACGAACCGTTTGCCGGCGTTGACGCCGTTACGGAGAAAGCCATCATTGAAGTTCTCAGGGAACTGAAGAGCCAAGGGAAGTCCCTCGTCGTGGTGCATCACGACCTCTCCACGGCTAGGGAATATTTCGACCAGTTGGTTCTGCTCAATATGCGTCTGATTGCGGTTGGAAAGGTGGAGGATACCTTCACGAGGGATCTCCTGCAGAAAACATACGGCGGCAGGCTGACCATCTTCACCGAGGTAGCCGACCAGTCGGCCGGCATTAGGGAATACGACAAGGAAAGAAGGTCCGTATCGTCGATGGAGTGAATGCCATTTACTCAAATCCAATTCCTTCCCGGGGATGGTGTATTCCCTTGGTTCCCTTCGCCCTAGGATGCATCGCCCTTTTCGCGCTCCCCGCCCACGGTGAACAAATCGGGGGGACGAACGACGGCCTCCTCGAAAGGAGCCTGCGGTTTCTATCCCTCTCCGACGGATCGGTCAGGATGGTCGTCATGGGTACTCTCCTGATGGGTTTCGGTTGCGGAATCATGGGCGGACACATCGTGACCCGCAGGCTCTCCTTGTTCGGTGACACCCTTTCTCATGCCGTCCTACCTGGTGTGGCGGTAGGCTTCCTCTGGAGTCAGTCGAAGGATTCGTGGGCCATCCTAATCGGAGCCACCTTGGCGGGCTTTCTCGGGGTCGCCCTTATCTCAATGATCAGGAAAACGACCAGGATCAGGCAGGACAGCGCCTTGGGACTGGTGCTCTCCGGCTTCTATGCCCTTGGCATATGCATGCTGACCAGGATCCAGAAAATGGAGTTCGGCAACCAGTCTGGAATCGACAAGTACCTCTTCGGCCAAGTCGTCGGACTTTCCGAATCAGACCTCTGGACCATGCTCCTTTCCTGTGCCCTGATCCTCCTGCTTTCCGTCTTCCTTTACAAAGAGATGCTGGTCACGGGGTTCGATTCCGATTTCGCTCGATCGATTGGTCTTCCGGTCGAGTTACTGCAGTACCTGCTCTGGCTGCTGCTGGCTTTCTCGGTCATCACTTCCCTCCAGGTCGTGGGTGTCGTTCTGGTATCCGCCCTTCTCGTCATTCCCGCCGCCACCGCATCGCTCATGACCGAAAAAATGGACCGGTTGCTCTTCTGCTCCGCCTTGCTCGGCTGCGCCGCCGGGGTGATCGGCTCCTTCATCTCCTTCCTTGGCAGCCACCTCCCGACCGGCCCGTTGATCGTGCTGGTCTCTGCGGCCTTTTTCCTAGTCACACTCCTCTTCCACCCACGGACGGGTCTTTTGCCCCAATGGCTCTCCTCTCGCGGTAGCGATCGCAGGATACTGAGGGAAAACACCCTCAAGGCCGCCTATCAGGAGCTTGAAGCGATGGACTTCAAGCAGGAGATCGTCCCGGTCAGCCAGTTGGCCAGGAGGAGGAGGATCAGCATGCCCCAAGCCTACCGAGAGGTTGAATCTCTGGTGACCAAAAAGTTCGCAACCATCCACTCCCCTGCGGGAGACGCGAGCCTTTCCCTTCAACCGGTCCTGCTTTCCCTGACCCCCAAAGGCTGGGAAACGGCCTGCCGGATCGTGCGCAACCACCGCCTGTGGGAGCTTTATCTGACTAACGAGGCCCGCTACGCTCCCGATCACGTCCACGAGGATGCCGAGAAGATCGAGCACGTCCTCGGAGAGGAGACGGTTCGCAGGATCGAACGAATCCTTTCAAACCCAAGGAGGGACCCTCACGGCAAGCTTATCCCCAGCCAGCAGGACATTGACCGCGGATTCGTCGCCTGAACGCTACCATGAAGGAACCTTTCATCAGAGACTTCGACCCCATCGATACCTTCGTCACCCCCTGGGCAACTGCCGCAGACGCCGCCTGGAACGGTCAAATCGTATTGATGGGCTTTCTAGTCTGCCTTTCCTGCGGTTTGGTCGGCGCATTCATCGTGGTGCGCCGTCTTGCCCTCATGGGGGACGCCATCAGTCACGGTATTCTTCCCGGGCTCGCCCTCGCTTTCATCGTCATGCAGTCGAGGGCCCTCCTCCCCATGTTTTTCGGAGCCTGCCTCGCCGGCTTGCTTTGCAGCGCATGCATCGAGTGGTTGCAAAGAAAATCCATCCTCAAGCCCGATGCCGCGCTCGGGCTTACTTTCACCAGTTTCTTTGCCCTCGGGGTGTTGCTCATCTCCCTTCACGGGTCCAACGCCCACATCGACCCGGATTGCCTCCTCTATGGTGAAATCGGGCTCATTCCTCTAGCCGAGAACCTTTCCATCGCGGGATTCGACATAGGTTCCAGGCCCTTGATCTCAATGCTTGCCATCACCATCCTGGTGATTCTTGCCCTAACCATTTTCTACCGACAGTTGCTGGTGAGCAGTTTTGACCTCACCCTCGCAAAAACCCTCGGGCTACGCATCAACCTCATCCACTTCGGGCTGATGCTTCTGCTTGCGCTCACGATCGTCTCGGCCTTTGAGGCAGTGGGTGTCATCCTGGTTGTATCCATGCTTATTTTCCCCTCCGTAACCGCAGCTTTTTTCTTCACCCGCATGCCCGTAATCCTTTTGTGCTCGATCCCCTTGTCCGTCATCTATTCCTGTGGGGGCTTCTTTCTCGCAAGGTGGCTCGACTGCTCAATTGCCGGGGCTATGGTCGTGGTCGCCTTTCTTTGTTTCGTATGCGCCTGGGTCATTGGTTCCCAAGGCGGTCCGCTTCAGCGGGCGCCTCACCTGCGAAGGGTAGTCGCCGAATCTTGAGCCAAAAAAAAGCCCCCGGTCTCCCGGAGGCTTTTATAAAGTTCAATGGAAGGGAACTAGCCTTGCTTCTTCTTGCCACCCTTCTTGGCGGCTACGGCTACCTTGGTAGCCTCCTGAAGCTTGCCCTTCTTGGTTGCGCAATTGCAGCCATGAATTTCAAGGGAGGCTCCGGCAGCAAGCTTGGTCGGGCACTCAAAGCCGGCCATTTCGGTCTTACTGCCAACCTTTACCTTAATTTCCTTCTTTCCGGCCTTGAGGCTCAAAACTTTGGATTCCTTGTCAAATCCTACGAGCTTTGCCTTGAAGGCCTTGGAGGGACAGCCCGCGAAAACGGTGCCTGCAAACGCCAACGAAGCGATGATAGCGAATAATTTTTTCATATGAGAATGATATTGGGTTGTTAGAGGTGAATTTTTAAGTCAATATTGCTTTCGAAAATACTCAAGAACGAATTACCCTTTTTTAGTTTTTTTGCCAAGAGAGGCAGGGGTGCGATTCGCCCCCTTGCAACTTCATAATGAGACCTTTTCCTTATCCATTACTACTCACGTTTCTTGCCGGAGTCATCCCGGCTTGGACTCATCCCATACCCGACCTTCCCGTCATCGGCAGTTTTGAAGCGAACGGGTCCGCGGTCATTATGGCGGAAATCGACCCAAGGTGTTTTGCCGAGGATCCAGAGGAGGTACCATTCCTCCAAAAGGAAGCCTTCGACAAGCTTGGTGAGGACGGGAGGGCCGAACTTCTGGAGAAATCCCGGAATCTAATCGACAAATCCTTGCGGATCAAGTTCGGCCAAGGGCAATGGACGCTTCCCGACTTCCAGTACGAGTTCCTCTCCAAGGAACACGAAGAGATCGTCGTCGAGGGTGACGTCATCCTCATTCGGGGAACCTTGCGAAAACACCTGGAGGAAGGGGTCTCCTCCTACCAGATCAAGGCCCTGGAAGACGCCCCTTACGACTTGGTCTTTTCCAACCTTCTGGCGGGCAAGCCGCAAAGAAGGGTTAACGTACTCTGGCCGGGCGAGGAAAGTTTCGTCCTCGACCTATCCGGTCTGCGTAAAGAGGATGCAGCCGGCCCAAGCGAAGAGGATGAAAAGTCTTCCGCCGCATCCACGCCTGAAAACGGGGGCGATGGTGGAGACGAAGGCGGTGCGTTCAGCACCTTCCTTTCTTTTCTCCGCCAAGGGTTCGTGCACGTCGTACCCATGGGGGTGGACCACATCCTCTTCGTACTGGGCCTTTTTCTTCTGTCCCGTAAATGGAGGCCCCTCCTTTACCAGGTTTCCGCCTTTACCCTTGCCCATACCATAACGCTCGGGCTTGCCACCCTGGGCTTGGTTTCCATTGACGCTGGAATCGTCGAACCCATCATCGCCGCAAGCATCGTCTTCGTTGCCCTGGAAAACATATTCCTGAAAGAATACAGGCCCTACCGCCTGATCATTGTCTTCGGGTTCGGACTCATCCACGGACTGGGTTTTGCCGGGGCCCTCTCGGCCTTTGAGCTGGATGCCGCCTCTCTCCTGTCCGGTCTCTTCGGCTTCAACCTCGGGGTCGAGTTCGGGCAACTCGCGGTCATCGCCTTGGCCTTGGCGGCGACCATTGGCATCAAGGACCCGCAAACCTACAGGAAAACGATCGTGATTCCTGGTTCCGTTCTGATAGCCTTGATCGGCTGCTTTTGGACTATCGAGCGCATTTTTCTTTGAGAATCCCTCTCTGGCTTTCGGCTTGAAAAATCCTCTTTGATTCTCAAATTTGCTAACCGCTTCAATGAGCAGAACAATCATCCACGCCCTTGGCTTCACAGCTGCCCTCTCGACCAGCGGACTCTTTCTAGCCCTTCTGCAGGTTGGGGTTTGGGCCAACATGTTCGAACAATTTTTTGGGGAGACCGACTCGATCGCCACTTCGATCCAATGGACCCTGGATGGCAAGCATCGCTGTCAGGGATGCGAGCTGGTAAGCAACCAAGCCAACTCTGAGCAGAAAAGCGTTTCCCAGACCAGAGCCGCTTTCGATAAGCTTCCCCTGGCTCTCGAGGCAATAGCGTCAATTTCTTCCTTCAAGCCCCGCCTAATCGGAAAACTCCCACCCGCGACCCTCGGCCCGCAGCTTGATCTCAGGGAAGCCGAGATTCCACCGCCGCGGGTTTAATTGCCCTCAAAACCCTTCTTTGCCGAGTAACGTTGGCCGCACCCTGTGCGACGGCTGATTCGTCTTTTCCGGCCCCTGGTATCGATTTCATGCCGTTTTCGAAATCCCTTTGAACCGTTTTACTTATTTACCAATGAAAAAAATTTTCCTTAACACTGCCTTTACCTTTCTTTTTACCCTCTCTTCCCTCGCTCACGACGGGAACTGGACCGCTTCCCGACCCGACGGGCACGGACCGATCTCCGTCATGGGTGATCACATGCACGAAATGGGCGAATGGATGCTCTCCTACCGATACATGACGATGAAGATGGAAGGTCTTCTCGACGGTTCCTCCGACACCACCGCCATGGCCGCCAACGCCAAGTACGGCTTCAACGCCATGATGCTGCCCAAGGAGATGACTATGGACATGCACATGTTCGGAGCCATGCACGCACTTTCGGACCAGTTGACCCTCATGGGGATGGCGAACTACCTGGACAACGAGATGACCATGCAGGGAGCCGCCATGGCTCCGATGGTAACCAGCGGCTTGGGAGACCTCAAGCTCAGTGGCCTCTACGACTTGGCCAGGATAGACGACGGTCGAAGAATCCACCTCAACCTTGGCATCAGCGTTCCTACCGGGGACATTGATGAAAAAAAGGCCGACGGTTCCATCATGCCCTACGGCATGCAGCTTGGCTCGGGGACTTGGGACCTTGTGCCCGCCCTCACCTTCCTCGGTCAATCGGAAGACTACTCATGGGGCGCCCAAATCGGCGGAACCCTGAGGCTGGACGACAACGACCGTGGTTACTCCTTGGGCAATCGCTTCGAAGCCAGCCTTTGGGGGGCGGCCAAGTTGACGGATTCACTCAGCGTCTCCGCTAAGATCGACCACTCCAGTCAGGACGAGGTGGATGGCCAGGACAAGGGCGTTACCATGATGATGCGAAACATGTCTCCCGGTTACAACTCCGCCCACCAAGGCGGAGACCTGACCTCTCTCGGTCTGGGTCTCAACTATTATTTTCAGAATGACGGTCTCGCAGGTCACCGGGTGGCCGCCGAATGGGAAGCACCCATCAGCCAGGACGTGAACGGCATTCAACTCGAGACCGACTCCATTTGGACCTTCGGCTGGCAATATGCATGGTAGGCCTATTTTAGGCTAGTTGGCGAAAAGGCCATTTGGTAGCTTTACGCGAAATATGTCTGGGCTTGAAACTCTCTTCGCTTTCAAGCCGGTTGCGACTGCAACCGGAACTTTGGCCCTCTTGGGGACACTGATCCTTAGTCCAACCGCATCTTCTCAGCCCGAAGGCAACTCGACCGGCGAACTTACCCCCATGATAGTGACCGCAAGAGGGGGCTTCGCCGAAGCTTGGCAATCCTCTCCCTGGTCCACCAGCAGGATGGAGCTAGCCGAGCTCAGGCATCGAGTCCGGTCGATGTCCGAAGCCCTCACCGGTCTTCCCTCCGTGATGGTCCAGAAAACGGCTCTGGGGCAATCTTCCCCTTATCTTCGGGGGCTTACCGGATACCATAACGTTCTGCTCGTGGACGGCATCCGGATCAATCATTCCGCCATGCGCTCTGGCCCGAACCAGTACTGGAGTACGGTTGAGCTTCTCGGGTCTGAACGCCTGGAAGTGATCCGTGGACCCCATGGCATCATCCATGGAGCCGACGCCATCGGGGGAGTCGTCAACGTACTGTCGGGCCAGCCGGGTTTTACGAAAACCGGCATGGCCCGTAAGGGTGACTTTTTGGGACGACTGTCCTCGGCCGAACGCTCATGGTCCGCTCTTGTAAATGGCACCGTTTCGAATCCCCGCTGGGCGGCCGACTTCTCCCATGCGGAGCGCTCCTTCGGGGATTTGGAAGGGGGCAAGGAGGTAGGCAAGCAGGTGAATACCGGATATGATTCCAGGGGGACGAATTTTCGGCTTTCCCGAAAATTAGGCGGGGATGCAAGGATGACCCTCGGGGTCCAGCGGGTCCTCATGAACCAGGTCCCCCGTACCCACAAAACGGTGGACGGATTGACCTGGCGGGGGCTCTCTCCCGGTACGGAACTTTGGCGACGCCTAGACCAAGAACGGAGCCTCTTCTACGGAAGGGTTTCCTGGGAAGATCTCGGAGGGTGGGCCGATACGGGCATCGTCACCCTCAGTATGCACCGGCACGGGCAGGAAAGAGCACGCATGAAGGCCCTCACCCAAGGCGGTGACGTCCAGCATTTCGATCTTGATGACCTAGGGATTTCCGCCCGACTGGAAGCCGACGATCCCTGGGGTGGAAGAATTTCCTACGGCATGGAATGGCATAGAGAGTCCCTCTCTTCCGGCGGTTATGAATTTGATGACGACCAGATAAGGGGTATCGATCTTGCTCAGGGACCTCTTGCGGCCGACGCTCAGTACGATCGATTTGCCTTGTACCTGAACGATAGGCGCGAATCAGCATCGGGTTGGACCTTGCAGCCGGGCATTCGGTTTTCTCGGGTGCGAGCCGAGCTTGACCGATATTACCTAAAGAACAGCGACGCTTCCACCCTCCAAGCCCATGAGGCAAAAACTTACGATGAATGGATCGGCTCCCTGCGAGCCAGCAGGGAGATTGAGGAGGGGAAATTTCTGTTCGCCGGGGTTTCCCAAGGCTTCCGTCCGCCCAGCCTATATGACTTGACCTCGACTGATGAAACGAGTGCCGTCGAAAAGCCCGACACCTCCCTTAACCCGGAAAACTTCCTACAGGCCGAGGTTGGTCTGAGAGGTCAAGCGGATGGATGGAGCTGGTCGATGTCCGCCTACCGCACTTGGATCGAGGACATGATCATCCGCTCACCCATCGAGTCTGGTCAATCCGCTGTTCTCAAGGCCAATGGGGACGGGTTCATACAGGGGCTCGAGGTCGAGATCGGCTACGACTGGAGCCTATCCTGGCGATCGGAAATCCGCCTATCCTGGATGGACGGCGAGGTGGATCAGATGCTGGACGATAACGCCACCGGCCCGGTGGCCATCGGCGGTCGAAACTACACCCCGGTCGGGCGGGCGCCCGACAGGCTAATGCCCTCCCAGGCGGAATTCCTCACCCGCTATGCCCCGGAAGGCTTGTCTTGGTGGGCGGAATTTTCCCTTCTTGCCGTCGGTAAGGCAGACGACCTTTCCCTAAAGGACGAAACCGACAAGTCCCGCATCCCCGAGGAAGGCACCCCGAGCTATGCCATCATCGGACTCCGGGGAGGCCGAGACTTCGGCGAACGCACGACACTCACACTCGCCGTCGAGAATCTGGGCGACGCCGACTTCCGGGTCCATGGGTCTGGCGTGAATGGCCCGGGCCGCAACTTCATATTCTCCCTCTCCCACTCATTCTAGTCACGCGGAACGAAAAAATGCCCTCTTTTCCTTGTTGGGTCCGGTCTTTCAAAATCCCACAGGGACAGAGATTTTGAGTGCAACTTTTTCCATCGGCGCTAGTATTACCAGACAGCAATGAGGAATTTTTCGATCATTTCCGCTTTTATATCCCTGCTCTCGATTCCCGTGATTGCAGATTCCGGTCCACTCTCCCTCTCGTCCCAGCAGGTGAGAAAGGAGGCCGTGGCCATCGACCGTATTCTCGAGAAGGCCCATCGGAAGGAGAAAGCGGAAGTCCCCCGGGACTTGGACGAGGCAAGGCTTTCCCGCAGGCTCTACCTGGCTATTGCGGGAAGGATTCCCTCCTATGACGAGGCAAGTTCCTACCTTGCGAACCGCGATGGTCGCAAGAGGACCATGCTGGTTGACTCCCTGCTTCTTTCCCCCGCCTACGAGAGCCAGATGTTCAACTGGTGGGCGGACCTGCTCAGGCTCAAGTCGAGGATGCGCGGAGGAGCCCAGATCGGGGCCGGCCAACTCTACAACCATTGGGTAAAGGAACAGGTCAGGGAGAACAAGCCTTTCGATCAGGTCGCCTACTCGCTGGTCACCGCCGAGGGCTATCCCTGGGAGGACGGAGCCACCGGTTACTACCTCCGGGATGCCGGTATGGAACTGGACAACATGTCCAACACCACCCAGCTCTTCCTCGGCACCCAGATGGTATGCGCCCAGTGCCACAACCACCCCTTCGACAAATGGACGCAGCAGGAGTACTACAAAATGGCTGCCTTCACTTACGGGATTTCCACCAGAAAAGGAAGAGAGTTGCAGACTCGCATCCGGGATCATTTCGTAAATGCGACCAAGGGACTTTCTCCCAAGCAGAGGAAAAAAAAGGGTCAGTCCAAAGATGCCGCCGCCCTGCGCAAGGCCCTTCAGGAAATGATGCGGCCCCTACAGTACGGCTCACAACACACTTCGAGAAAGCTTACCCTTCCCCACGACTACCAGTACGAGGACGCCAAACCCAAGGACCTGGTCTCCCCAGCCCCCATCTTCGGGAAACCCCTCGAGGGTGTCAATGTCGGTAACAAGGTCGGCCTCTACGGGAAATGGCTCACCTCCTCCGAAAACCCCCGCTTCACCAAGGTGATCGCAAACCGGATGTGGAAAAAGGTTTTCGGGCGTGGCCTGGTCGAGCCCGTGGACGACTGGCGCGACAACACGAAAGCCTCCATCCCCGAACTTCTCGACCACTTAGAGAAACTCATGGTCCGGGTAGACTACGACCTGCGGGAATTCCAGCGAGTTCTTTTCAACGTCAAGGCGTTCGGACGGGAGGCTACCAACTATGAGTTAGCCAACGACCAGCCTTACTATTTCGAGGCTCCCCTTCTTTCGCGTATGTCTGCCGAACAATTATGGGACTCCTTCGTCTCCCTCTCCGTCCCCTATGCGGACGAAAGACTGCAGGACCCGAACGTCGTCCGAGAAAAGCTGAAGCGCTTTTCCGAATACCAACGAAAGATGGAGAGCCTCGAGCCTCGCGAGATGGTTAGCCTGGCCGGCAAGGGAGCCAAGGCGAGCAAAGAAGTTCTCGGAAGAATGGATCAGATTCAGAGGCGTTTGGCGGAAGCCCAGCAGGCGGACGATCAGGTCGCCGTTTCCCGCTTGCGTCGCGAGTACGGCAAGACCCGTAACGAACAAAGGATCCTTTTCGCCCAATTGATCATGGGCGATGACTTCGACGTTCGCTCTCTATACGGCAGAGGACCCTCGGGAAATCCCACGGATCCCCGCTGGAAAGGGTACAATGCAAGCCTCATGAGGGCCTCGGAAATCACGACCCCCGCCCCTCCCGGTCATTTCCTGCGGGAATTCGGCCAGTCCGACCGCGAGATCATCGAGAACTCCAGTCGGGAAGCTTCCGTTCCCCAAGCCCTTACCCTTCTTAACGGGGTGATTTACGGGGCCGTGTTCAGTCCCCAGTCCCCCCTCTCCAAAAACCTCTCTCGCATGGGATCGGACAAGGATAAGATCAAGGTTCTGTTCCTTTCACTGCTCAACCGAGAGCCAACCGCCCAAGAGACTGCGGACTGCCTGGAATTGGTAAGAAGAAAATCCAGCCTTCCCTCTCCCTCGCTTAGGATTCCCGACCATTGGAGTAAGGAGAAAAAGGATAAATACCGCAAGTCGATGGCCAAGAGGGTGGAGGAGTTGTCCAAATCCGACAACAAGCGCTTCCTTGGCGTGGCTTGGGCCTTGATGAACACCAGGCAGTTCACCTTCATCCAGTAGAGAACCAAACCCCAGCAATCATTATGGATACTCACCTCAAAAATGCCGGCGAACTGGAAAGGCGCAGGTTCATGAGCCTCGCCGCCAAGGGCTTTCTCGGAGTAAGCATTCTTCCATGGGCCTTGCCCGAGCAGGCTTTCGGAGCAGGCTTGGGCCTGAACCGCCCGCTCAACCCGGCCCCCAAGGCCAAGAACGTCATCTACCTCTATATGTCGGGGGGCATGACGCACATCGACACCTTCGACCCCAAGCCGGGAACCGGGACCGGGGGGCCGACCAAGGCGATCAAAACCAAGACGGATGGGATGGAGTTGGCCGAAAACCTGCCCCTCCTGGCCAACCATGCGGACAAGATTGCGGTCATCCGGGGCATGACCTCCACCAAGGGTGCCCACGAGCAGGGCAATTACTTCATGCACACCAGCTATGCCCAAAGGTCGACCATCGTTCACCCCAGCATGGGGGCTTGGATGACCAAGCTCGACGGACGGTTCAACCCGACCCTTCCCGGCGCAGTCGTGGTCAACGGAGGGAGCAGGCATCCCCTTTCCGGTTTTCTCTCCACCAATCACCAGCCTCTTGCCATCGGAAACCCCAACGAAGGCCTGCGCAACTGCAGGATGCTGAAGGGCTTTTCCGAAGAAGGTTTCGAGAAGAGCCTGAACCTCTCCCAAAAGCTCGATCGCGATTTCGTCAAGAAATACGACCTGGAAAGAGTCCGGGCCTATTCGAACATGTACGACGACGCCGTTAGGTTGATGAAAAGCACCGACCTTAAGGCATTCGACCTTTCCGAGGAACCGGCGGCCCTGCGCGAGTCCTATGGGGACGATAACTTCGGACAGGGCTTACTCTTGGCTCGTCGCCTGGTCGAGCGACAAGTCCGCTTCGTTGAAGTGCAGTTGGGTGGCTGGGACACCCACCAAAACAATTTTACCCGTGTTCCGGAAAGAACCGCCATCCTCGACCAAGCCCTCTCTTCCCTCCTCGACGACTTGTCCAAGCGGGGAATGCTCGACGAGACCCTGATCGTCCTGGCAACGGAATTCGGCCGTACCCCAAACATCAACGTGAACGAGGGTCGCGACCACTACCCCAAGGCCTTCTCCTGCATGCTCGCAGGTGGCGGCATCCGTGGAGGCCAAGTTTGGGGGAAGACCGATGACGAGGGAAGGGAAGTAATTGACCAGCGGGTCGAGATTCCCGACCTCAACGCCACCATTGCCTATTGTCTGGGGTTGCCCCTCGACGAGATCATTTACTCCCCTACTCGGAGGCCCTTTACCCTTTCCGACAAGGGCCAGCCGCTCACTAAGCTGGTGTAGAGGTCCTTTAGTACCCTCAAGGCACGCTCCCCCAATGAAGGTACTCGTTACAGGAGCGACCGGCAAGGTCGGCACGCGCCTACTGGAGCGTTTCTTCCAGGAGCAACGGTTCTCCGGAGCCACCGTAAGGGCCCTTTGCCACAACAGGTTGTTGGAGGAAAACCCACGCCTCGAGGTGATATCCGGCAGCATTGCCGACCCCAAACTCGTCGGGAGGGCGATGGAGGGAGTCACCCACGTCGTTCACCTGGCCACCTGCAAGGAAACCCCGGAGGAAGTCATGGACGTCACGGTGAAGGGCTTGTTCTGGCTTCTCGAGGAGTGCCGGAAGAGTGATTGCTTCCGCCAATTCGTACTCATCGGGGGAGACGCCGCCATGGGTCACTTCTTTTATCCTCACCCGGTACCGGTTACCGAGACCCAGGAACATTCCCCCTACCCCGGTTGCTATGCGCTGTCCAAGGTGCTGGAGGAAGTCATGCTGGAACAATATTACGTCCAGTACAACCTCAACGGCTGTTGCCTGCGGGCTCCCTGGATTATGGAAAAGGACGATTTCAAGTATTCCCTCTCCTTCGGCAAGGACGTCTTCGGCGGACCCGTCTGGAGAGATTTGGTCTCTAAGGAGGAGGCATCCTCCCACGAGGCGAAGAACGCCATTCCCGTCATGCTCGATCCCGAGGGGAACCCCGTGCGGAGGAACTTCGTACACGTTGAGGATCTGGTCTCCGCCATACTTCTCGCCATCGACCACCCCAATGCCCGGCAGGAGCTTTTCAACATATGCATGGACGAGCCCGTCGACTACCGAAAGGTGGCGGAATACCTCCAGGAAACCAGAAGCCTTCCCTCGGTCGACGTCGTGACACCCTACCAGAGCACTTGGCTCGACAACGCGAAAGCCAAATTCCTTCTCGACTGGAAGCCTCAAATCGATTTGAAACAATTGATCGACAAGGCTTGGGATTTCCAGCGTGCCGCGGACGAACCCCGCAAGGTCTGGTACCCAGGCTGATTCCCTCTACTTTCACCCTCAACCTCTAATCAACCTTATGAAGAAACTACTCTTTCTCGCTACGTTTGTCCTTCCTCTGGTAATCACCCAGGCGGAAACCAAATCGGACCCAAATCCCGAAAACCTTCTCACGATCGAGCTCAAGGATGGGCCCGTGGTAATCGAATTATTCCCCGGGGACGCCCCCAATCACGTCAAGCGGATCAAGGAGCTCGCCAAGGCCGGCAAATACGACGGTGTGGCCTTCCACCGAGTCATCGACGGATTCATGGCCCAGACTGGAGACGTCGAGTTCGGCAACTCCAAAGACTACGACGAACGCAGGGTGGGGACCGGAGGCTCCGACAAACCCGACCTGAAGGCCGAGTTCAACAAGAGGAAGCACGTGCGAGGCACCTGTTCCATGGCTCGGGCAAGGTCCGAAGACAGCGCCAACAGCCAATTCTTCATCTGCCTCGACAAGGCGGATTTTCTTGACGGCAAATACACCGTTTGGGGCCAAGTCGTCCAAGGCATGGATCACGTCGATAAGATCAAGAAGGGGTCCAGGTTGAACAATGGCTCGGTCAGCCGCCCTGACCTCATGAAGAAGGTAACCGTCGGAAAAGACAAAAGCGAAGGGAAGCAACCATGACTGAAGAGAGCGAGAATCACGAAAATTTGCTCACCATCGAGCTTAAGGACGGGCAGGTCGTCATCGAGTTGTTCCCGAAGGACGCGCCCGGCCACGTCGAGCGGATCAAGGAACTTGCCGAGGAAGGAAAATATGACGGCGTAGCCTTTCACCGTGTCATCGATGGATTCATGGCCCAGACCGGCGACGTAAAGTTCGGCAACTCCGAAGACTACGATGATGGCGCAGTGGGTACGGGCGGATCGGACAAGCCCAACCTGAAAGCCGAGTTCAACGACAGGTCGCACGTCCGGGGCACCTGCTCGATGGCGAGGTCCAACCTTCCCGACAGCGCCAACAGTCAATTCTTCATCTGTTTTGACAGCGCCACTTTTCTTGACGGCGAATATACCGTCTGGGGAAAGGTCGTCGAAGGCATGAAGTACGTCGATAAGATCAAGAAAGGAGCGGAAGGAAGCGGCTCGGTCAACGATCCCGACGTAATGGTGAAAGTCTATCCCGGCAAGGGAGACTAAACTTAGCTTTCAACCAAGGACCGCGGTCAAAGGGCGGGGCCGGTGATGTCCTTGCAGTCCATGTGGTAGAGACCGACGAAGAATTCTTCGTCCCAGCGCTCCTCCACGGTAAGGACCCCGGTTACCCGGATAATCCGATCCATCATCACCTCGACTCCATCCGGAGCAGTCACCACCACCCAGCCATTGGCCTCGGGTGCCTGCCCAAAGCAGCAGCTCATCTGGTCGGGCAACAGCAGGAATTCCTTCACCTTGTTGTTTTCATCCACCACGGTGGGAATCATGAAGCCCTCAACGGCAACCTTGGATCCGGATTTTTCCCTAAGCCGGGAGGGTACCCGCTTGGCGTAAGCGGAAAAGTCAAAGTCCTTGCCGTCGGTCTCCCACTCCACCAGGTATTCGAAGTTCGTGAGGTCGCGAAAAGCCAAGGGCTTGTAGACGCTTCCCTTCTCCAATGGGGGCAAGGCCTCTGCTTGGTCTTCAGGAGATGAGAGGTTGCCTTCTCCTTGCTCGAAAGGCTGGGTTGTCCCCTTCACGACAAACCCTTCCTCAAGAACAACCGGGTCCATTCCATCCAGTCCGCGTGCGAAATCAAGGTAGGCCGGCAAGGTTTGTCGAAGAAAAGTTGATAAGGTCGAAGAGACTGGCCAGACCAGATTCGCCTGACTCCCCTTCCTGTGATATTTTTCAGACAAAGTGAAACCGGTTCTTCCACTCAAGGAAAGAAGCACCGCGCTTACCGATTTGGAGAAGGCGGGGTCATGGCCATCCATCTGCTGTATCCCTTGAATGGGAACCCAAATGACGTTGTCGAACGGCGTCCCGGTAGGCTCTAGCAGACCGACTACCTCATAGCTATTCTCGTGCCTCTTGCTCTCGTCGAAAACAAGGCCATGGTAGGGATGAAATCGGCTGCCGACGGACAAGCTCATTTGACGAGCCGCTAAGGCTCCCATCAGGGCTTCCCTGGCGTTGGCCTTGAAAACCCTTCCTCCCTCTTGAAGCTCGTATTTTCTGCCCTTGCTCCATTCGTGATTCGTAAATAATTCGGGCAAGGTTCCGACAAGACGACAGCCAAGGTAGTTATCACCCACGGCGATTGGATAAGCCTCTTCCACGCCGTTAAAGTCTCTAACTTCCTCGTACTGTTCCCAAGTCAGGTTGCCTTTAGATGAGTGACGGTGGAAGAAGGAGTTGAGAACAAGCTCTATCTCTGAGCCTTGTGGTCCAAGAACCGCATTGAATCCGCTAGTCATGAGTGCAAGGTCCGTCTTGACGGGCAGCTCCCTCAAGTCGGATGAAACGGCTTTCCAGTTATCGACTTCTATGGGTTCGCCAACGGGGACGGGACCCGAAATGGCCTGGCTGGCCGGTTCCTTTTCACAGGAATGCAAAAGCCCCAACGAAGCGAGAAGGCCGAGTGATAAAAAAAAGTTCTTCATGGCGCTGGAAATTTTCCTGCCTTCTATGCAATAAATTATTTGGGCGACGATTTCAAGACCTCGGGCTCAAGTTATCCGACAAGCTTGAGCGATAAGCTTGCAGGGCGGGAGCAAGTCCGCTCACTAATCCTATTGCAAGCACCACCGGCAAAAAGAAGTGGTAGGCCAGGTCGATGGACAGGTGTTCGATAACGACTCCGGTCTGCTCGCGGATCAATCGGGCGGCCAAAAAGCCGATACCCCCATATGCAAGCAAGGACCCAAGGGCTCCGAAGACAGCCAGCAACAAGGACTGTGACAGCACCACGAAAGTGACGACCATGCGACTCGCTCCCAGGCAACGGAGAATTGCGAATTCCCTCTTCTTCTCGTTCATCACGGTCCGCAGAGTCGCGAAGATAATGAGAGCCCCGATGAACGCCACTAGGAACGCGACGAGGGAAAGAATCTCCTCGAACCAGGACAGTCGTTCGAAAAAAGAGGCCAAGGTGGCTGCCACAGGCCAAGCCAGAGTAGCTTGGTTCCCTCGCTTGTTATACCTCATGTCGAGCTGAAAACCAGCCGCTCCGCGCAAGGACAGCAAGACGGCGCTGACCGACTGGGCTGCCGCCGGGTCATGCCCTTCCATTTGCTGGATTCCCTTGATCGGAATCCAAATCACCTTGTCCGCAGGTGTTCCGGTAGGCTCGAGCAGGCCGACCACCACGTACAAGTCCTCATGCCGTTTGGTCTCGTCGAAATCCAAGCCGTGGTAAGGATGGAATTGACTGCCCACGGTCAACCCCAGTTTGCGGGCAGCGAAGTCCCCAACCAGAGCCTCCTTGGCGTTATCGGTAAAGATCCTGCCCCCCTGCCTGACCTCGTAGTTTCTTCCTTGCTTCCATTGATGCTCGGTGAACAGCGTCGGCAGGGTACCGACCAGGCGGAAACCCCTGTAGTTATCGCCGACCGCAATCGGGTAGGCTTCCTTTACCCCACGGGTATCGCGGATCAACTCATACTGCTCCCAGGTCAAGTTTCCGGGTGAGGCCTCCAGGTGAAAGAGGCCGTTAAGAACAAGCTGGAGCTTGGAGCCGCGGGCCCCAAGGACCGCATCGAATCCGCCGGAAGAATTGACGAATGCCTTCTGGGCTTCCTCCTTGATTTTCCAAGTGCTGAGAAAAAGACCCCCCGCCATAGATATGGTGAACGCGGCCACAAATGAGGAAAAGGCGTACTGCCTCAGGCCCCGCCAGGCGAGCAGGAAAATGACCATAATGCGAGACTCGAACATTTTACTAGACCTCGGTTGCGCCGGATGAACGGTTGACCTCTTCCCAACTCAATTGACGATCAAAGGCATCAATCACCTTGTCCTCGTGGCTGACGAGCAGCAGAGAACTCCCGTTTTCCCTGCACAAGTCGGCGAGAAGGGAAAGGGCCTTGGCGGCATTCTGGGGATCCAGATTCCCCGTGGGTTCATCGGCCAGAACCAGTTTAGGACGATTGGCCAAGGCCCTGGCCAGGGCAACGCGCTGTTGCTGACCGACGGAAAGCTGGCGCGGGTAATAATCCAGCCTGTCGGACAAGCCGACCCGGTCCAACAACTGCTTGGCCCAAGTTTTGTCGGACCTAAGATGTGAAGCAAGGTTGCTTCGGCCCGAAAAAGTCATCGCAAGCTGGATGTTTTCAAGGCTGGTAAAGCCCTGCAGGAGGTTGAAGGATTGAAAGACGTAGCCAATTGAGGTGGCCCGCAAACGGTCGCGCTCGCTCTCGCTCAATTGCGTGACTTCAAGCCCATCCAGAATGACTTCTCCCTCATCGGGCTTGAGAATCCCTGCGAGGAGATGTAGAAATGTGGTCTTTCCCGATCCGCTTTCTCCCTTCATCGCGCACTGGGCCTCGGGACGGAGGGAAAATTTCTCGACTTCAACAACCAGAGATGCCCCACCATCGGGTGAGGGAAAGCTCTTGAGTAAGTTCCTGACTTCGAGGCACGACATTTAGTTGATGGTATATCGCAACGAATCCACTCCGTCTTGGCAAGCCGGATGGAAGAACGAATCAAAAAACCAACCCGGAGACATACTCCCTCAGGAAAGCGGTAAGCCTAATAATACGGTCCGGAATACATGAAGGGAATCGATACTCGTTCTTGCCGCGGGAAAGCTATTTGTGCTTGCAAAAGTAACGTTTCCTGCTCACAGTAAACGAGTTGCGCGGGAATTTAATTTTGGATGAAAAAACACGCTAAGTGGGGCGTTTTGCCATATCGTCGACTTGCCAACGGGAAAGTCGAATTTTTGGTCGTGTCAACAACCGGCGGCAAGTGGATCTTTCCCAAAGGAAACCTAATCAAGCGCCTGGGCCCGGCCAAAACGGCCCAGTGGGAAGCCTTCGAGGAAGCAGGCATTACCGGGGACATTAAGGATTCCCTTTATTCGTGTAAGTCCAAGGGGAAGACTTTTTTCTTTTACCCATTGAAAGTCAGGCAGTTATTTAGCCATTGGCCTGAGTCGGACTTCAGAACGCGCAAATGGATCAGGCCGAAGGATGGGAAGAAGTATTTGAGCCGCAAGCCCCTCCGGCGTTTGTTGCGCAGCGCGTCGAGCAAAGTCGGGAAGTCCTCCTAGGCGACCTGGGAAAATTTTACCTGAGCGGGAGCCGATGATTGGCCCTTTCGAATGAAGCCTTTTCAACCCGAACAAGTCAAAACCTTCCGAGCCCCCAAATATGGAGGGGTAACCCTTTCTCTGCTTTCCATGTTCGTCCTGGGTTCCATGCTGGTTGTCTGGAACAGGCTTCCAAAGGAAAAACCCGCGCCGGCGTTGCGGGTGTTGTGCGACGAAGCACTACGCGTCCCGGTCGAGAAAGCGATCATCCAATTCGAGGGAGAGATGAACCGTGGGATCTCACTGGACTTCATCGGCCCGCAACGACCGGCTCCCCACGAGGGAAAAATCTACGATCTTTACATTTGCGTAGAAGGTGGCGAGGCCAATCAAGCCCCTGAAATAAAGGTCGCCGTGCCCGTCGCCTTCCAGAAGCTTGTCCTCGCCACCCGCAAGGATTTTTCCATAAACCTCTCCAGTTTGGCCGAGCTCTTGGAAGCGGACCTAGCCTTTGCCACCTGCCTGAACACCTCCGCTTCCGGCAAGGCGCTGGAGAAAGCCCTAACCGAGGCAGGTGAGTGGAATAAGGTCATGTCCAAGTCACTCAGAGCCTACCCTTCATCACTCCAATCCGCTGCGGCCCTTTCTTCGGACGAGGAACTCGAGGCGGTTTTCGTATGGGATAGCGTGGCCCGGGGATTCGATTTGCGCATTCATCGTATCAAGGAACTGGACGGGGCCATGAAGGCCATAGAGGCAAGGGTTTCCAAAGAGAGCGAAAACCCTTCACTTGCATTTGGTTTCTCTCGTTTCCTGGCGGCTCCCACAAAAGGCCAATTTTATTTCGCTGAGGCCAATTTCACCGGCGTGGCAGGAGATGCGTGGACCGAAAATCCGGAACTTTTCGTTTACTGCGCAAACCAAGTGAAGGAAGCCCTGATACCGGGGCTAGAGGCCTTTGAAAAAAAATTTTGCGTGAAGGTAACTGCACACTTTATCGACCAGCCTGACATCGCCAAGGCGCTCGGCTTGATTTCCCGCAGCAAGGCAGTTAAGTCCATGCCCGACCTGGTATTTGGCTCCATGGGCAAGGCGAACGACAAACTGGCCGCGCACTTTGATCTTTACCCGGATTCGCGGGTTGTCGGGGAGAACCTGCCGGTTTTCGTTCACAAGTCCACCCGCTTTCCGGCTTCCACCCGGAATCTTCTAGGTTTTATGCGTTCCTGGAGGAAAGACGTCCATTAAGGTGCAGTCTGCAGGCCGAAAATTTACTCGAAATTTCTTCAAATGCGGTTTGCGGTTTCAGCACAGAAGGATTTCATTGGACCTATGCGTTTAGCACCCGCCATCATTCTAGCTTTGTTCCCATACGTTTACCTTCAAGCCAAGGAAGAGGTTTCAGCTTGGAATCGGAAGGTTCCCCGCGGGCCAGACGACTTACTCGAAATTCAGGAGCGCATGCAGTCCCTGCTTCCAAAGGTTCGTAAAGCTCTCGTTTCCATTGAATCCAACGGCGGGGCCGGAAGCGGAATTATCGTCTCCAAGGACGGTCTAGTTCTGACCGCCGCCCACGTCATCGGGTCCAGCGGGAAAACTATGAGTGTGCGTCTGCCCAACGGGAAAAGACTTCCGGCCGTTAGCCTAGGGGGCTCGGAGATCTCCGATGGAGGGATGCTCAAGATCACAAAATCAGGCTCTTGGCCCTTTGTGGAAATGGCTCCCCGGGGAAGCGCTTCGATAGGAGACTGGTGCTTTGGTCTCGGGCACCCAGGAGGGTTCGATAAGGAGCGTGGCATCGTCATTCGCATCGGAAGGGTCATAGCCAAGAAGGAAGAAACCATGCGAACGGACAGCCGGCTTCTCGGCGGGGACTCGGGTGGACCTCTTTTCGATTTCGAAGGTCGCGTGATCGGGATTCACAGCCGTATTTCCAAGGAGCCCGATGAGAATTACCACGTCCCCATCGAATCTTTTCGGGCCAACTGGGACTTCTTTAAGGATGGCAAGCTCTTTACCATGGAGCAGTTGAGCAAGGGAGGCTTTTTGGGGGTGGCCTGCGAGGAGCGGGAGGAGGGCATCTTCGTAACCGAGGCCCTCGACAGTACTCCCGCCAAGACAGCCGGCCTGAAAAGCGATGACTTGATTGTCTCGATCGACGGCGAAAGGATAGAGACCACCGAGGAGCTTATTATTCTCATCGGGTCCAAGAAACCGGGGATGGAAATCAAGCTGGAATACCGACGCGAAGACAAGTCCCTTTCATCCAAAATCAAGCTGGGCGAACGACCCAAACGCTCTCAAAGATGAAGGTTTTTATACTCCTCCTTCTGCCCTTTCTTCTCCATCCGCTCGCGGGAGAAGAGGATGCCAACGATACCTCCCTGCTGAACGAAAAATTCCGCCTCAACGGAACCGCCACCCAAGATTCATTCGGCATATCCAAGAACGTGGCCCTCTCCACCACCGTGCGCCTGATGCGCAACGACAAGCTTATTGCCTTGGGAGGAATCGTGGATACCAATGGTTTCGTCCTGACCAAGGCAAGTGATTGCGTCGGTGCCAGAGAAGCCCAGACCTCCGACGGAAAAAAATACCGTCTCAAGATCAAGAAACGAGACGAGAAAACCGACTTGGCTCTCTATCAGCTCATTTCCGAGAATGATTCCTTCCCCGTGGTCAGATGGGGTGACGAGAATGCAACCCGGACGGGTGACTGGGTCCTGTCGTCCTTTTCCATGCTGGAGGAAATTCGGATCGGCGTGGCCAGCGGAAACCCTCGTAAAATCGGCCGTGAAGGAGGGGTCATAGGCGTCATTCTGGGTGCGGACGGAGACTCGGTGGGTGGGGTGCGGATTTCCGAAGTCGTACCCCAAGCCGCAGCCGACAAGGCTGGATTGAAGACGGGCGACATTGTCGTGCGGGTCGATGGAAGAAAGGTCAAATCCAGGGACCAAGTCGTCAAGCTGGTGGGGAGCAACGATCCGGGCGACGTCGTAAGGATCGACGTCAACCGCAAGTCGGAGTCCAAGACTTTCAACGTAACACTCGGACACCGTTCCGTTACCTTCGATCTCTTTAACCGCAACCTCCAGATGAGCGGTCCCGTATCCAAAAGGAAAGACAACTTTCCAATGATCATCCAGCACGACTTGCCCCTTCCCAAGAATTCCATGGGTGGGCCGCTTTTCAACCTCAAGGGCGAGTGCATCGGCTTTAATATTGCTCGGGTCGACCGGGTCACCGTATATGCGCTGCCTTCCTCACTGGTCCGGAAAACCCTTGCCGCCTTTATGGACAGGAAATCCTGACCCATTGGAACACTCAGCCTACAACGGGTAACCGATGACAAGACGAAACCCGGTTTCCGATCCCCGCCAAGACGGTTCGACCGAATGCCTTGAGGCGGAGCGGCTTTGATGAGCTGATCTCACGAAACTCCCTCCTCTCCGGACCCTCTTTTTTCCCCGAATAGGTCCGGTTGGGTCAGTGGACTGATCCGGGTACGGGCCGTAAAAATCGTGGCACCATTCGAATACGTTCCCGTGCATATCGAATATGCCCCATGCGTTAGCGGGATAAATCATCTTTTCGCGGTTGCCGTGGACAAGTTTTTTTTTGGCGATCAAATACTGCACCTTGCCGATGATATCCTCCCTTTTCGAGCCGTCCACATTGGCATTAATGCCCGACAATTGGTATCCATCCTCGAGACCGCTAACGCCGGTTAAGCCGGCCCTGCAGGCGTATTCCCATTCCGCCTCAGTCGGTAGGCGGTAGATCATTTCCCTCGGTATGGAGGATTCGCGCCAGGCAAGCTCGGTCAGCCGCCAGCAAAAGGACTTTGCCTGAGGATAGGAGACGAAAGTTATAGGCAGGTTTTGCCTGCGACGCAGGAATTTCTTGAATTGCTTGAGGGCAGCATCCATTTCCTTGGGAGGCCAGGAGACTTCTTTCTTCTTTTCGGCGTCTGCCTTCTGCTGGGCGAGCCTTTTTTCGAAAATGGAAAGAATCTCCTCCAGAGACTCGATCGTAAATTCCCCTTTTGTCGGGTCCAACTGCAGGCTCTTTGGAGTCGACTTTGCCTTTTTCTCTATATCCCGCAAACGAATAAACGATCTTTCCACTTCCTCGGTAAGATAAAACTTCTCATCCCTTTTCAGGAGAGGAGGAAGGAGCTTGTTCCACAGTTCGATAGTGACTTCGTATTTTGCGATGTAATAGGGCTTGGTGATCGTAACCGTATGGATCTTTTCATCGGCCATGCGGCCTTCCTCGTCATCCGGGCTCCCCATCCGGAAGAGTCCGGGCTCAATTCGAACGAAATCGTCCCTCTTGAGTAACTTCAGGTCCTTGGGCGACAACTCCGGGACGGCAACCGGAGGGAAAGGCACGTAGGTTGACTGGGTAACCTGCTCCTCCATCTCCTTGCAGGCGGCAAGTACTAAACATGTCAGTGCCCAGTATAGCGGAAGGGATAGCCTCATTGCTTTTCCTCGCTATGCTGGGTCATTAACAAGCTTATGAAGAAGGTCGTTCCTTCCCCCGGCTTGGAATCGAACCAGATTTGACCACCATGCGATTTCACGACGACATTGTGGGCAATGGCAAGACCCTGACCAGTCCCGACTCCGACTTCCTTGGTGGTGAAGAAAGGCTCGAATATTCTCGCCTGCACGTCCTCGGGAATGCCTCCGCCGTTGTCGGTTATCGAGATTACCACGCAATCCTTCTCAGGGTAGTGGTTGGTAGCGACGATCAAAGTTCCCTTCTGGCCGTCCTCAAACCGGTCCCGAATGGCGTGGGCCCCGTTCACGATGAGGTTAAGGACGACTTGATTGATTTCACCGATGTTGCAAGGAACCATGGGAAGGGTTTCGTCGAGGTTCATTTCCAGCTCGGCATGGTATTTCCACTCATTGGTCGCCACCACTGCGGTAGAGCGGATGGCTTGGTTGAGGTCATTGGGCTTCTTCTCGGAAGTTGCATCCCGGTAGGCAAAGTTCTTCATCGACTTTACGATGGTGGTAATTCTACCGATTCCCTCCTTGGCCTGCTCTACGGCCTGAGGCGCATTCTCCTTGAGGAAATCCATCTCCTTATCATCAGGCGCATTTTCAGCCCGGTCGATCTCCGCTATGAATCCCTCCACCGCGTCCTTGAGGAAAAGAATATTGTCGTTGGCAAACTGGGATGGCGAATTAATCTCGTGAGCTATGCCTGAGGCCAATTGCCCGACGGCCTCCATTTTCTGGGCATGGACGAGCTGAGTCTCGAGTTCCATCCTCTGACGGATTTCTTCCTGGAGCTGAATGGTCCTCTCTTTCAGTTCCGCCGTCCTCCGCTCTACCGTTTCCTCTAGCCCAATGATCAGCCCCTGGAGCCTGCGGGTAAGGGAGCGAATCTCATAAGGTCCCGATTCGGCCAGCAAGAATGGCTTGTTGTGGTCAATCGAGTCCACCGCCGCCATTTCAAGCCTCCTTATCGGACTGGCAAAGCTCCTGTAGGTGCTGAAGCCAAGAAAGGAGATCAGGCCAAGATACAAAAGGACCCCTAGTAGCAGAAAAAATCCGTTCGTCTCTTCCCTCGCCTTGAGATCCTTCCATTTCGCCAGAACCTCCTGCTCGGACTTCTGACGAAATTGCTCGGATAAGATCTCCAAGTTGTTAACGCTCTTCTTCAATTCATCCCGAATCTCCTCATACTGGGATTTCGCCTTGTTTCTTTTTCCCCAAAAGTCGGCCGGAGGTTTCTGGTTGTCCTTGAGTTTACCGAGTTGCTGAGCGAATTCCTCCAACTTCAGAACGGCACCCTTTACCTCAGCAAGATCTTCGACAAGATGCTTGAGTTCCTTCTCGGAATAGTTTTGGCCGTATTTCGAGGCAATGACGTTCAATTGGATTTCCGCCTCACGTAGTTCGTCCCGCGTAACGCCAAAGAGACCCTCGTAGTTTTCTGGGTACACTTCCATGGACACCATGATGTTTCGGGTGGTGGATAAAAAGGCCTCCACGTCCTTGTACTCGACGGACAACTCACCAGTGCGCTGGGTTTCCTTCTCCAATTCCCTCGTGGCAGAGGACAGGCTTGCAAAACCCCACCAACCCAAGCCGATCAAGAGCGAGGCCCCGAGGAGGGAGCCCACGGACAGGAGCGCTATGTAGGTCCTTACCTTCAACTTCGGGACAAGCGACCGACAAGGCTAGAGGACTGGAACGGTAACCTGGATCTTCTTGGGAAAAGGGCTATCGGCATAGCAGGAAATGTAGTTTCGAATAATCTTGAGCAAATGACGGTCCACGTCCGCCCCACAGGAGGCGACAAGGAAGCCATCCTCCAACCTCAGCTCCTGAGCCAAACGCATCCCGATATCAAGCTTGCGGACCGGTATTTCCTCAAGCTGGTATTTCTGCTCGGCCACCGCCAACAACTGCGACAAGCACTCCGTTACCTCGGGATCATAGTCGTCGTTCCTGCTTTTCAAAGTCTGGACGATGAGGCTCCTGTCATGCTCCTGCTCCTCGTAGTAGTCGAAGTCAAGAGCGACCCGGAGAATGGATGCGGCCTTTCGGATTCCGGAACCGTCGTCCTCCTCGAACCGGTGCTGAACGCTGGTCTTGGTAAGGATTTCACCCACTTCCTCGAGCCCGGGAATCTTTTCGATCAACAACTGAGTGTCCTCGGGCAGGCGCCTTACCAACTCGCGCACCTCGGGAGCAAGCTCATTCTTGTGATAGACGTCCTCACTGACAGACTCGGGCAAGGAGATATAGGCCAACTGGGAAAAGATACTTGCGATATCCACCCGCCAAGCATCCTCCAAATCCATTCTCTCAGCCAGTTCATTGGCAATTCTCCGAACCCGTTGAGCCCGGCCGAAGAAGAGGGGTTTAGCCGTGGAAAGAGATTGAGCCAAGGCATCCACCGCACCCCGAAGAGTCTGGTCGAGGAGGATCCTCTTGCTGATGATCAGGTCATGTTGATTGAGGCCATCCATCAGTACCCGAATCAAGGTTTCCGGGGGGCAGGGCTTTGACAGCATTCGAAAGATGCTGCCCTCATTGACGGCGGACATGGCGGATTCGAAATCGGTGTGCCCGGTAAGAAGTATTGTAACGACCTCGGGATCCCTCTTCTTAATCTCGGAAAGCATGGCCGAGCCATTCATCTCGGGCATTCGCATGTCGGAAAGGACCAAGGCGAATCCACCCTCCCTATCGAAGACTTCCAGTCCTTCCACGCCGTTGGAAGCTAGATGCAGTTCAAAATCCTTTCTCAAGTTCAACTGGAACCCCTTGAGGATCGATTCTTCGTCATCCACGCAAAGAATTTTGTTGTTCATGCTTAAGATCTTTTTCTGGATTGGAGGACAAACTTGCGGGGGAACGCGTCTTGGCTGGTTAGAATACGATCTTTCGAACCCTAAACAAATTTTGATTAAAAGCAATTTATCATTGTTGAGGCTTGAGGGCATTGAGAGCTCAAGATGGAAAAGGAATGAAAGAAAAATCGAGAAGGTTCCGACAGCGTCGGCTTTGCTCGGTATTATCCCTCTTATGAGAGGAGTTCCATGCACTCGATAAGCTTGTTTGGGAACTTCAGCGATTTCCGGTCATTCGCCGCTTCATCCCTTCGCTTAATTCATAGATTTCAGTATGCAGGCGGGGGTTGAAAAGCTGTTTGCCGGCCCTAGGGATCCGTTTGCTCACGACGACGGCTTGATCTCTAACCTCGTATTCGTACCCGCTCATTTCCGTCACAAAGACAAGACATGCCTCCAGGGAAAGATTACGAAGAGTGAGGGTAATCTTCGGTGGATTCTTTTCCCGGGCAAGCAGAACGAAATTCACGCCCACTTTATCGGGGTCATGCTTAAGGGCTGCTTCCCGGAGAAAGTTGATTACTTCCGGAAAGGGAACGTCGTGCAAATCGACCTTGGTAAGTATGATCGTCCGCATCTTACTCTCAAGCTGATTGCCCGGAGTTTGCTCATTCTTTTCACTTAATGCGAAGACGCAGACACAGAGCGCCGCCGACAGGGGCGGAAAAAAATGCAAGGGGAGCAACCCGAAAGCCTTCACAGCATGAAGTTATTGCCAATTACGGAAAACGTCAAAGTTCCGAGGTCGGGCAATCCGCGGATGAACCACTTTCTTCTCGCTGGGAGCCTCCCCTATTTTAAGCCCGCAAGGAACTCAACTAGGTCCACCAGCTCCTTTTCAGACATGGCAAGGTGCAGCCCCTCAGGCATAAGGGACGCCTCCATTTTAGTTCGCTTGGCAACGTCTTTTTTGTGGATTGTCTGGCTTACGCCACCCGCCATTCGAACCGTTAGCTCCTCCTCGCTTTCACTAATTATACCGGCAAGAAAAGAACCTTGCTTGGTTTCCAAGGTCCAGCCCTCATAATCGAAACTAATACCTGCATTTGGCTTCACGATGGCAATGATAAGCTCGCTTTTCGGTAACTTCGCTCCTATCTCCGACAAGCCCGGCCCGTAGTCGATTCCAATGGTCCCCGCCTTGTGGCAGGCAAAGCAGAACTTCTGGAAAACCGCCTTCCCCTCCTCCGCGTTTCCGACCCGGGCGGCAAGACCCTTGATGTCTTCCGGGGTGGACAGAATGGCGGGCGCACCCTTGCCGGGGTTAGAAGAGGGCACGTTGAGGGCCTTGTATCTCTCAAGCAACTTTTCTGCCTTAGGCGTCTTGACGAAGCTGATGAGTACGGCGATTGCATCCGCTTTTTTACCGGGTCCTGAGGCAAGCAAGCTGGATAGTTTCTCATGCCTTCCCAAGGCGAATACAACTTGAACGGCCTTGGCTGCACGGCCTCCGGCGGGATTTTCTTGCACGAGGCGGAGCAATTCGGGCAACTCGGCTTCGACCGAAAATTGTTCCACCAGCTCAAAATATCCCTCCTCACCTCTTTGCGAGCGAGCGAATCTTTCCACTGCTCCCTTCCACTTTTCATTCCCCGAAACGTCGAACCGATTGAGCCGGGTCAGGGTTTCGACGATCAATCGATCCTTGGGACTGACTTCTTCGGCGAAGAGGATCCCCATGAAGGCAAGCGGCATCAGATAGCATGTCAGGAACTTAAGCATGACAAACACAATCCCAGTCCTGTGTATAAAATGTTTCGGCACCCAAGTGCAAGCCAAGGGCAAAATCCCGTAAAACTCAAATGTCCAGCAAGGATTCCAAGGCCTTATCCTTCTCGGGACCGGAATGAAAATCCAAGGCCCGAACGTAGCGCGGATGACTCTCTGCGGGAATCTTCTCATCCTTGAGAATCTTGACCAGATAACCTGGTGCGGCCTTTGCTCGTACGCGCCAGACGAGATCTCTTCCCGCAGGCGTATTCCACTTGCCTCTTACCTTGGCCAGCCAAGCCTCGAAACAGGCATCCGCATTCAAGTCCGAAGCGAGGCCCAAGGCTTCCAGATACCAACGGTCCTTACCGTCGTACCTAGTTGCCAAATCGGCCCAGAGCTTGGCCGCCCGGGGAGTTTTCTCATGCCTGAGGGCAATTGCGCACTCCCGGCGCACTTGAGCCGATGGGTCTGAAACAAGTTTCTCAACAAACGAGAGGACGTCCAGTCCGGAAGATTGACGAGCAAGGCGAAGACCGACGATTCGGATATCAGGATCCTTGTCGTTGATCGCGAGATCCACGTAGTGCTTGGCCCGGCCTTCGATCTTGCCCAGTAGCCAAAGGGCCCGCGACCGCTGGATGGGGTCGGAGGAGCCAAACATACGCCGGAGGGCGGATTCCGCTTTCATGCCTTTCCCATGAAGTGCATGCCAAGCAAGATAACGGGTTGCTTCGTTGGGGCTCTTGAGAGCCGATATGGCTCCATCGACCCCCGACACGTTCACCTTGGATGACTTGTACTTGTGGCCCTCCGGAGCAACCAGAAAGAGGCGACCGCGTTCCAAGTCGCGCATATTGTGGCCACCCACGCCCGGATCGTACCAATCAGCCACCATAATGGAGCCATCCGGAGCAGTCACTACGTCCGAGGGGCGAAACCATTTGTCGCGGCTTGCCCCATTGAGAATGTCTACGATCTCGGCATCGTAACCCGCACCGCTCTTGGTTACGGGATAGGCACGGACGACACTGGGTCCGGCATCGCAATGAATCACCTGCCCATGAAAAATCGGTGGCAGCAAGGTACCTTCGTAAACCGTAATCCCAGTCGGGGAACCTCCTCCGGTTTGAAGAAGATTAGGCATGACTCCCGGATCGTTGAGATGCCAGTGACGCAGGGGGATCTCCGTCTCGATATTGGTCCTCTTGTCCCGCCAGCCTTTTCCGCTGAACTCTCCCCGGTAACCATAGTTTCCGAATTCCATGACGTAGTTGATGCGCACCCCGCGGTTCCCGTCATCGTCGTTGTCGGACTGCCAAATGGTTCCAAAACTGTCTACCGTTACCTCCCAATTATTGCGAAAGTTCCAACCCAAGGTCTCGAACTCGGAACCATCTTCGTTGCAACGGAAAACCATTCCTTGCTGGTACGGGTTCCTGCGGTCGTTGACCTCATTCCCCGCCATGTCTACGATGGGTTTGCCGTCCTTGTCCTTGATCTGTCGACCGGTGTTTCCGAAGTTGAAGTAGAACTTCCCATCCGGCCCAAAGTGGACGGCATGGATGCCATGGTCGTGCTGGGCCCCCGAAATGCCTGTGAACAGGTTCTCCTTGGAATCGGGTTTGTCGTCCCCATCCTTGTCCGTAAAAACGACGATTCGGTCGGCAACGGCAACCACGATCTTATTCCCGAAAACGCTCACTCCATGAGCGGAATCCACATCGCGGCCCTGGTAAAAGGTCTTCGCCTTGTCGGCCTTGTTGTCCCCATCAGTATCCTCGAGAATCAGGATGCGGTCGCCCTCCTCGCGCTTGTTCTTGTGCCTACGGTAGTTGGTAACCTCGCACACCCATACTCGTCCTCGGTGATCTACGTCGATCGCGGAAGGACTCAGCATCATGGGCTCGCTGGCGAAGAGGGTCGCCTTGAGTTCCTCGTGGACGTCCAAGTTGTCGACCGCATGGGCAGGGTCACCTTGATCCCCGATGCGCTTGCCGGCAGGCTTGGACCTCGAGGCGACGCTGATTCCTGACAAAACCTTGGGCTTTTGGGAGTATACGAAGAACTGGACGCTGGACTGGTTGCCACAAGCTCCCTGGGTGGCTCCACCATCATCCAAAGCGCCCTTGGCAACAAAACGAACGAACTTGTGATTGGCAGGCAGCTCGTAGCTGATGAGGGAGTTCGCATGGCAACCAATGCCCTGGACGATTTTGCCTGCGACCTTCATGGGGGCTCCTCTTGCGTTTTTGTTCAAGTTTACGGCACCCCACCCTGCGGAGGCGTACTTCCACTTCATGGAGGTAAGCTTGGTTTCCTTGCCTGAGGCGTCCACCAAACGAGGATCCACCCAGTCAGCCCAATCGCAGGCATAACCGTTGCCCGAATCGCTTACGTAGAGATGCAGTTCCTTGGCTCCCTTGAGATCTGCGGAAACCTCGATTGACTGACCGGGAGTCTGGGCGGTAACGACCTTGCTTGCGAAGAGAGGCTTGGTCGGATCCTTCTTGGGGCTAGTGGAGGCCCCCTTATTCGGAGCCTTGCCGTTAAAGTCCTCGAGCTTGGCCTCAATTTGCTCGGGTGCCCATCCCCGGGGAGAATAGTCTTGGTTGGCCTGCAAGGCTTCAACAGTAACCGTACCGGCCCTTACCCCTTGCTTGGGTACGTCGACCTTGGCGATCCAGGCAATGGCGTTCAAGACGAGCCGGCGAAAGTCGTTGGATCCCCAGTTCACGTGGTTATGGCCTCCCGTAAAACCGAATCCGCGCCCGTCCTTATAGTCTTTGCCCCGTTGGTAGGCCCATGCGACGTGCTGCGCCTCCTTGCGCTTCAGGACGGACTCGCGAACGTGAGGGTTGTTGCTGTGGGCTCCGTCACGTCGCTTCAGAGTTTCGGGGCCGGGGAGAGCGGAAAGGATGGGTGTGACTCCGACGAGGTTCTGCCTGAATCGCATATGGTAGTACCATTCGTCGTTGATCGCGAAAGGCTTGACCCCCGAACTGATGGGATGATCGGGGAAGAGCTTGAAATCAGCCGTCCAGTGCGGGTTTACCGACCAGTGAGTTTCAAAATAGCCGCCAATCCACTTAAGAAAATGATCGCCGGGAGCCCCCTTCGGAACCTCGACTCCGTAGTGCAGGCAGGCCAAGCCTACTCCTCTCTTCATGATCTCGTCGAACTCCTTAAGGTGGGCGTTGAGCAAGTGCCTCCCGCCTCCATCACAATATACTACAACCGCCACCGCATCATCGAAGACCGAGGGATCCTTGGGATAACCGTGGTCGGTCACCACGACAGACTTTAGCCCGATTTTTGCTTCGTCCAGGTATTTGGCGAGCAATTTGCTCCCGGCAATGTGCTCGTGCGAAAAGTATCCGTGGCTTTTGGCTCCCGCCACGAAAACTACTTTTTTCGCGGCCAAGCAAGGTAGCCCAACTAGGAAAGCCAGGCAAAGGGAAAGAAGAGGCGAAGGTTTTCTTACAATCATTGAACGGGTAACGAGGTTATTGGAAACCCATTAAATTCGCCGATACCGAAAATTCATCAATCATAAAAAGTTGAGGGAATGAGTTTTATTTGGATGAGGCAGGTTGGCAGGATGGCTTTTTCGGTTAAGTATGGATTTTATGATAAGCGAAGAAATTTCGCTTTTCTTGAATTAATCCCTTCACTTACGTTTAAAATCTCTTCAAATTACATTTCATGAGTCCTTTTACCTCACGTCGCGATTTCGTTAAAGCCGGTTCCTCCCTTACCGCGGGAACCCTCTTGGCCGCCCCTCACGTTGCTCGGGCAGCCAAAAACGACAAGGTCATCAAGGTTGGCCTGGTTGGCATTGGAGGACGAGGGAGTGGAGCCGCCGCCCAAGCGATGGGTGCGGACGACAACGTCGCCCTGACGGCCATAGGCGACTTGTTCGAGGACCGCATCAAGCTTCGCAGCCGTATCCTAAAGGCACGGGGCAGAGACAAGTTTCAAGTTACCCCCGAGACCACCTTTACCGGGTTTGACGCCTACAAGAAGGTCATCGACTCCGGTGTGGACGTGGTGATCCTTACCTCACCTCCGTTTTTTCGGCCGGAGCATCTCGCCTATGCCGTGGAGAAGGGGGTTCATTGCTTCTTCGAGAAACCAGTGGCCGTCGATGGCCCAGGCGTCAGAAAAGTTATCGAATTGGCCAAGAAGGCAAAGGAGAAAAACCTTAACTTCATGTCGGGATTCTGCTGGAGGCATCACATACCAAAGCAGCAAGTCTTCGGAAGAATCCTTGATGGAGCGATTGGGGACGTCCATGCGATTTACAGCACCTACAACGGTGGCGAGGTATGGAAAAAGGCGAGAGAGAATGGATGGGGGGACCTGGAGGCTCAGGCCCGCAATTGGAATGCCCATCTTTGGCTTTCCGGCGACTCGATCGTTGAGCAAGCCGTTCACTGCATCGACATGATGCAATGGGCCATGGGAGAGGAATTGCCCACCCACGCTGAAGGCTCCGGCGGACGTCAGGTCTATGACGACATGGACAAGTACGGCAACATCTATGATCACTTTGCCATCGCCTACCAATGGGAGAACGGCACCCGGGGTTACCACTTTTCCCGCCAGCAAAACGGAACGGCCGGGAGTTACGAGGTTGAGCTCTATGGTGAGAAGGGCTTCTGCTCGGCCAAGAACAGGCACGCCATTGTTTCGGGCGACGACGCCTGGCGCTACAGGGGCAAGACCAACGACATGTATCAAAGCGAGCACGACACTTTGTTCGCGAGCATCCGAAAGGGAGGAGAAGCCTTCAATGACGGCGAGCGGGCCGCTCACAGCACGATGGTGGCAATCCTCGGAAGGATGGTGGCCTATACGGGCCAGAAGATCACCTACGATCAAGCCCTCAACTCAGAAGAGGACTTGACCCCTCCTCACCTCGACTGGGACCACGAGTTGCCCACCCAAAAGATTCCCGTTCCCGGCGTTACTCGTTTCGTATAGGGTTTGGAGCAGGGAGCCATGAGAAACGTTCTCTGGTTATCCATGCTCATAAGCCACTTGGTCTGCTCAGGGGCCGGCTACATGTTAGTGGTATCCCAAAAAACCTCGGAAGATCCCAAATGGGCCAAGGTCGTCAACGCTCTGCGCGAAAAACATGATGCCGGCATCTTTGCCTACGAGGACTCCGTGGAGCAATCTCTCCCGGTCCTCCGGTCGGTTTTCCCGCGTTACGCCTGCTTCGTCGCTACCCCTCAAGAAACCTCCAAGGATTTCGTCAGGTCGATCCATTCTTTGACCAGAAAACTGGATGACGACCCCTATACGGATTTGTTCTGGGGTATCCTTTCGGGACATGACTCGGCGAACGCCCTGCAGATCGCGAGGACCTCCAAGCCTCTCATCATCCGAAAATCACTTGCCTGCACGGAGATAGCTTTGGATCGCTGTGAGGAGGGGAAATGGTTTTGTGAGCTTCGAAAGGGCCATGGATTGGTCAAGGAGAAGAACGGATCCCCCAAGCCCATCAAGCTCAAGCAGGATACCACCTCGCTTTTCGTAAAGGAACTGAATGAGGATAAACCCGATCTCTTCGTGACTTCCGGGCATGCCACCGAGCAGGACCTTCAGTTGGGTTACCGTTACAAAAACGGTGTTTTCCGATGCAGGAAGGACGGCATCCTATACGGAGCCGACTTGTCGGGCAAAAGTCATACCGTGAATTCCCCCAACCCAAAGGTTTATATGCCGATCGGTAATTGCCTCATGGGACACCTTCGGGGCCCGGATTCCATGGCGGCGGCATTCCTGAAAAGCGCCGGGGTTCGACAAATGATGGGATACGTCGAGGTGACCTGGTACGGCTACATGGGTTGGGGATGCCTGGACTATTTCGTCGAGCAACCCGGTCGCTACTCGTTTACGCAAGCATTCTTCGCCAACCACCATGCTCTCATACACCGCCTCGAGACCTGCTTCCCAGGCTCAAACGGTGGGAAGGGAGAGAGGCCTTCAGTACGTCAAACCCCACTTGCTCGACGACTCGGGCTTGGCAGGCAAGACCTGCGGGGGCTCCTGTTCGATCGCGACATCGTGGCTTTTTACGGGGATCCGGCTTGGGACGCAAGAATGGCGAAGGGGACAAGGAACTGGACCCAGTCACTCGAGTCCGAGGGCGGGAAGTATCGCCTCATCATCAAGCCAACCGCCGGCAAGGATAGTTTCAAGCCGGTCAATGAGAATGGCGTTCAGCGGGGCTTTAGACCCTTCGTCGAGTTTTTCGAACATAGGCTTAAGGAGATCGAAATCCTTTCGGGTTCCGAATACGGACCGGTCGTTACGGACGACTTCATCCTCGTTCCCAATCCACCTTCCGACCAAAAGGCCCAGGCAATCGAAATAGTTTTCCGAGCCAAGGTAGTGGAGGGCTAAGAGTCACCAAGCAAACCCGCTTTTAGGTCAACTAGACAGGTTATCCCCAAGCCAGGAAATGACTTCCTCACAGACCCGCTCGAGAGCGTCGCCGGAAAAGACGTGATCGGCTCCCGGGATCTCAATCAGTTTCTTGGGCTCGTTGGCTAAGGCGAAGAGGCTTCTGCTCTCTTCCACGGGAACGACGTCGTCGTCGGTTCCATGTACGAAAAGCCAAGGAACTTTTACAGCGGAAGCGTCTCCGGAAATTGTTTGAAGCTTTTCCATGTCCTCGAGGAATGCCCTTGAGAACGGGCATTCCTCCTGATCCCACATAAATCCTTCGTCGGGCGTCACGCCGGAGAACTCCCTTTTGCAGAAGTCCGCCGTCTCGACCATGCCGGCCAAGGAAATCAAATACCTCATGCGACCGTCTCCGACGGTAGCCAAGGCACCGACAGCGGCACCCATGCTGTGCCCCGCATATATCGGGGTCCACCCTCGCTCGACTACGGTGGTCAGAACGGACTTAAGGTCCTCTACCTCCTTGGAGATCGTGCTCTCGGAAAATCTGCCTTGGGAATCCCCATTTCCGGAAAAGGAAAACCGCAGGCACGGCATGCCTTCCTCGGAAACTCTTTCCGCAAGTCCGGTCACGAGTGGCCTGTCCTTGTTGCCCGTCACGCCATGCCCGATCACTAGCAGGTTGCGCATGTCTTCAGAGCCTTCGTGAAAGGTATAGTCCAAGGTTTCCCCATGTCGGTTGGTTATCCTGTCGAACATCCGTACAACTTGACTTGATTCCGGGTTCCAGCCAACTTCAAACGCAACCCGTCTCGTGAAAAGTCTTCCATCCTTGCGGTCCAAAGCCTTTACGGGTAGTGATCAAAAACTATGAAAAGTTCGTCGCCTTCCAAGTCTATCGGGTTCGTCGGAGTGGGAAGAATGGGAGCCAACATGGCCCTTCACCTCCGCGATTGCGGTCATTCCATTAGTTGCGTTTTCGATACTTCCGAACCCGCCGCCAAGGAAAGCGCGGCCGCCCTTGAATGCAAGCTATCCTTGTCGCTCGAAGAGGTCAGCCGAGATTCCGAGGTGATCATCACGGTAGTGACCGATGACATCGCAATGGGTGAAATCTTCTGCGAGGAAAAGGAATCTCTCCTAACCCATGCGGAGGGAAAACTCTTTTTGAACTGCGCAACCATCAGCCCCGACATCCACCGGATGGTCGAAAAAAGAATCATCGAGCGGGGGGGGGGG
>CEUU01032162.1_pt1 | contig 74720 bp, 56 predicted proteins | sample 531321 | NCBI WGS metagenome assembly CEUU01 (sample SAMEA2622658, study PRJEB7988) | marine metagenome | isolation source: saline water (ENVO:00002010), including
ACGATGTCGGGGGAAAGGGCGTTGGATACGGAGGCCAGGGGATCGACCGCGGGGTAAATGCCGAGCTCCGCAATGGATCGCTCCAGCACGATGGTGGAGTCGAGGTGGGCGAAGGTGTTGGCGGGGGCGGGGTCGGTGAGGTCGTCGGCGGGGACGTAGACGGCCTGGAAGGAAGTGATGGACCCTTTCTTCGTGGAGGTGATGCGCTCCTGAAGAATCCCCATCTCCTCCGAGAGTGTGGGCTGGTAGCCGACGGCGGAGGGAGAACGGCCAAGAAGGGCGGATACCTCCGAGCCGGCCTGGGAAAAGCGGAAAATGTTGTCCACGAAGAGGAGCACGTCCTGCCCCATCTCGTCGCGAAAGTACTCGGCCATGGAGAGCCCGGAGAGGGCGACCCGCATACGGGCTCCCGGGGGCTCGTTCATCTGACCGTAGACAAGAGCGACCTTGGATTGCGAGATGTCTTCCTGGTTGATGACGCCGGCTTCGGACATTTCCGCATAGAGGTCGTTCCCTTCACGGGAGCGCTCCCCTACCCCGGCGAATACGGAGTATCCGCCGTGCGCCTTGGCGATGTTGTTTATGAGCTCCATGATGACGACCGTCTTGCCCACGCCGGCGCCACCGAAGGCACCAACCTTTCCTCCCTTGATGAAGGGGCAGATGAGATCGATGACCTTGATGCCCGTCTCGAGAATGTTGGCCTCGGTATCCTGTTCGAGGAGTGTCGGGGCCTGCCGGTGGATGGGGCGGGTTTCCTCGTTTCCGCAAGGACCGAGGTTGTCGACCGTATCGCCCGTTACGTTGAAGATCCGACCGAGGACCTTCTCCCCTACGGGTACGGAAATGGGAGCGCCCGTATTGACGACTTCGGTCCCACGCACCAGTCCCTCGGAGGATGACATTGCCACGGTCCTTACGCGGTTGTCTCCCAAGTGCTGCTGCGTTTCCAGGACGAGCTTCTTCTCTTCCTCCGCATCCGAGCTCTTGTAGCTTACCTCAAGAGCGTCGTAGATCTCCGGGGTCGAACCCGGGGGGAATTCGGCGTCCACGACGGCGCCGATGACTTGTATGATTTTACCGACTTTAGAATTTTCGTTTTCCATGGTGAAAGGTTTGAGGGAATCTATTCGGAGAAGGCCGCTGCCGAGATTTCAAGAATTTCCTGGGTGATGGCCGCTTGTCTGGCCCGGTTATATTGGAGAGTGAGGTCGTCGATGAGGTTACCCGCGTTGTCGGTGGCTGTTTTCATGGCTACCATGCGGGCGCTGTGCTCGGAGGCGAGTGACTCGAGAACGAGCTGGAAGATTTCCTGCTTGAGGTAGAGGCTGGCCAACTCGGACAAAACGGCATCCCTGTCTTCGAAAAGGATTTCACGGGTATCCTTGGGAGCGACGTGATCGGTCACTCCGAACCTTCCGTGAAGCTTCTCGGTCATGGCGTCCAGGTCATTGAGGGGGAAAAGCCTGATCAGCTCGGGTTCTTGGCGCAGGGTATTGATGAAACTGGTGTAGAGCACCTCAATGGTGTCGATTCTGCCCTCCTCGTAGCTGTTCAGAAGAAACTCCACGATGTTGCGGATGTCGGAGAAGGTGGGCTTGTCGGGGAGTGAGAAGTCGGCCAGTAGATCCTTCCGGGCTCGGGAAAGGTACTGGGTGGCCCGCTTGCCCACGGATACGAACTTGGCGGAGGAATCGACGTCGCCCAGTTCCCTGAAAAGGTTGGAATTGAGAGCTCCGCAAAGCCCCTTGTCCGTTCCGATGACGAGAATTCCGCGGTGCTTGACCGGACGCTGAGCGAAATAGGACTGCGTGACCTCCTCGAACTCATCGGCAATGGAAACGATTACGTCGGCCAGCAGAAGGGCATAGGGCCTGCCGGCCTTGGCGCTCTCCTGGGCCTTCTTCATTTTCGAGGTGGCGACCATCTGCATGGCGCGGGTGATCTGGCGCGTATTCTTGACGCCCTTGATCCTGATCCGGATATCTCTGGTGTTGGCCATTTTCCTTAAGGGAAAATCCTAGCGATCAAGCAAAGGTGCCCTTCCAGCTCTCGATGGAGGACTTGAGTTTCTGCTCGGTCTCCTCCTCCAGTTTGCCGCTCTTGTAGATCTCGTCGCAGGCCTCCTTGCCTTGGGTGGCGAGGAACTCCTTGAGACTCTCCACCGCCTCGGAAATCCGATTGACGGGGATACTGTCGAAAAAGTCATTCTGCATGGCCCACATGACGGCGGTCTGTTCCTCGACTGGTACGGGGTTGTAGGCACCCTGCTTGAACATTTCAACGATTCGGGCGCCTCGGTCGAGGCGGGCCTTGGTGGAAGCGTCAAGGTCGGACTCGAACTGGGAGAAGGCGGCCAGTTCCCGGAATTGGGCGAGCTCGAGCTTAACCTTGCCCGCAACCTTTTTATAAGCCTTGATTTGGGCGGCCGAGCCAACTCGCGAAACCGACAAACCAACCGAGACGGCCGGCCTGATGCCCTTGTTGAACAGGTCGGTCTCAAGGAATATCTGCCCGTCGGTGATGGAAATGACGTTGGTCGGGATGTATCCGGAAACGTCTCCCATCTGGGTTTCGATGATGGGCAGGGCGGTCAAGGAACCGTTTCCGTTTTCCTCGTTGAGGCGGGCCGATCTTTCAAGAAGGCGGGAGTGCAGGTAAAAGACGTCTCCGGGGTAAGCCTCGCGCCCGGAGGGCCGCTTGAGGATGAGGGAAATTTGACGATAGGCCACGGCGTGCTTGGAGAGATCATCGTACACGATGAGGGCGTCCTTGCCGTTTTGCATGAACCATTCTCCGATGGCGCAGCCTGCGTAGGGGGCCAGATATTGGTTGGCGGGGTTGTCCGCGGCTGGGGCGGAGACAATTGTGACGTAGTCGATGGCTCCGGTTTCCTCGAGCACCTTGATTGTCCGGGCGATGTTCGAGTTCTTCTGGCCCACGGCTACGTAAATGCAGTAAACCGGTCGGAAGTCGGGATCGCCCGATTCCTCGCCTTGCTTGTTGATCTTGGCTTGGTTGATGATGGTATCGATAGCGATGGTGGTCTTGCCCGTGGAACGGTCACCGATAATGAGCTCCCGCTGGCCCCGGCCAATGGGAATCATGGAGTCTACCGCCATGATGCCGGTCTGGAGTGGCTGGTCGACGGATTTTCGGGGGATGATTCCGGGGGCTATCCGTTCGACCGGATAGGTCTCACTTGCATTGAGCGGACCTTTCCCGTCGATTGGGCGGCCTACGGCGTCTACTACGCGACCGAGAAGTTCCATCCCGACGTCTACGGAGAGAAGTTTCCCGGTAGTCTTGGCCTCGTCCCCTTCCTTGAGGGAACTGGTATCACCCAGGATGACGCATCCTACGCCATCCTCCTCGAGGTTGAGGGCGATCCCCAGGACATCGTTGGGAAACTCGACCATCTCGTTGAACATGACTTTCGAAAGCCCCTCTACCTTGGCTACCCCGTCCGCGAGGGCTGTGATGGTGCCGACGTTGGTCTTAGTTGCCTCCGTGGAGAGGTTTTCGATCTCCTTGCGAATTAATTCGGTTATGGAACTCATTGGTTTTTTTTGAATTTATGAAATCGTCTTACGAAGATTCTCGAGCATTTGATCGATGGAGTTCTCGTAGACGTCGTCGCCGATACGGAGCCTTATTCCGGCGATGAGTTTGGGGTTTGCGGTAGTATGGAGGGCTGACCCGGGGCCATCCGTGTCCTTGATTTTTTGCTCCAGCAGTTGAGGGGCCTCGTCCGCACTGCCCTCGACAATCTGAAGTTCTCCCTCGTAGGAAAGAATCCGTCGCTGGACCTCCTCGTGGTAGTGCTCGAGGATGGAGCGATGATGCGGAGGAGGTTCCTCGCGAAGAGAATCGAGGATGGAACGAACCTTCTGTTCGTCCACCCTCCCCTCCTGGTCGAGAGATAGGCCAAGCAGCCCCTTGGCTGCCTTTCTCGTTTTATCTGAGCTGGGCATGGGGATGAGCCGTAATCAGTTGGAGAGGTCGATCTCGCGGGCGGCAGATGTGGAAAAACGAGATTTTTCATCGTCGCTGAGCTCGCGCTGAAGAACCTTACTGGTGGCAAGGACGACGAGCGAGGCGATCTCGTCACGGGCCTCGGTGAGGACGCGTTGCCTTTCAATTTCCGAGGTGGCCTTCGCCTTCTCGATAATCTCCTCAGCCTGCTTGCGGGCCTCCTCAGTCCTCGCCTCGACGAGGGACTTTGCCTGCTCTTGAGCAACGGATACGGTCTTTTTCGCCTCGAGACCAGCTTCCTTGAGTGTTTCCTGCTGCTTGCGCTCGGTTTCCTCCAGCTCGAGCTTGATCTTCTCTGCCTGCTTAAGAGAGTCGGAGATCTGCTTCTCCCTTTCCTCGATACGCGAGAGAATGCCCTTGAAGCCGAATTTGTAAAGAATAACGGCTACAAGGGTGAAGTTTATGATCTGCGCAACGAGCATGGGAGTGTTGACGCCAAACTGCTCTGCGATCTGCTGACCTTTGTCCTGCAGGTCCTGTGCTATACTGGCAAGGTGAATCATCATCTCAATGCAATTGTTTTGGTCACTCGGACCGAGGTGGGCGGGCTACAGAAAAAGCGCGTAGAATGCAACAGCCTCTGCAAGGGCCATACCGATGATGGACTGAACCAATATCTGAGTAGACGCATCAGGGTTGCGACCAACTGCTTCGGCTCCCTTCATTCCCACGAGGCCAACGCCAATAGCGGCTCCGATGCATCCGAGACCGGCTTGAATGGGTTTGTAGAGATCGGGTGATTGTGCAAGTATTTCAATCATTTTATTTTTAATTTTGTTAACATTTGGTTTTGGTCACACGTACGTGAACGAGTAGACCGAAATATCTAGTGATCCTTGCCCTCCTCATGGTTAGTGAAAAGACCTATGTATACGGCAACAAGAAGCATGAAGACGAGGGCTTGGACAAAACCGATCAGAACCTCCATGAAATAAAAGGGAACTGGCACAAAACAGGCCATGACCTTGGTGACGGTTTCGTGCAAGCCAAGTATGTTGCCGAGTTCGAACATGCTGTGAAGAAGGCTTTCCCCACCAAATACGTTGCCGAAAAGCCTAAAGGTGAGGGAAACCGGTCGGAACATGATGGAAACGACCTCGATTAATCCAACTGCAAGGAAAAGTATGGCTAAGGGAATGAAAAAAGGCCCGACATCCTTCTTGGTGGCTTTTGGACCGAATACATGATGGGCGATGTGGCCTAACTTTTCGTGCCTTAGAACGATGTAGGCCCAGACCGCATTAGCCACAAGGGCCAGAGCGAGTGTCATGTTGAGGTCAGCGTTACCAGGACGGATGAAGTAGTGGTTTAGGTGGAAATGTCCGTCATCGTCGTAGTAGCCGGTACCTATTGTACCGACGCCGGGAAGAAGCCCACTCAAATTGTTGATGAGGATGAAGAAGAAAAGCCCGCTAAGCAGCCAAAAGGATGCGAAGAAGACCCGCTTGCCGACAATAGGCTCGATGATGGAGCGGATGGAGTCTATGACGGATTCGATGACTAACTGCCCTTTGCCTGGTATGAGCTTTGCCTTTCCTACAGTAAGGCGAATAATGAGAATTAGGACTAGTGATACTACCCAACTAGTGACCATTGAGTTGGTTATGGGAAAACCAAGTATGTCTCCGATCTTTTCAGCTGACTGATGGACACCTTCGGAGGCGTTCAAGGAGAATGCGGAGATTAGGTAAAAAAGTAAAAGAAGGAGTTTTTTCAATTCAAAGAATCTCAATAAGTTTTGATTAAGTCGAGGTCAACACGGTTTTTATGAAAAAATGCATGAAAATGCTCGGCTAGGGGCGAATGATTAGGCGGGAACCCTCTTCTTATGAATAGCGGGGGCATTAAAAAAAGCTAGAATCAATAAGTCGGGCTAATGGGATACGCAAGCCGAGCAGGTATTGAATTCAGGAAGGAGATCCTGAAAATAACTGGAGTGCTCAAAGGGAATGGTTTGATCAACGAGATGCCAAAATGAAGATTGCTCGAGTAATTCCAAGGTCCATTCAAAGTAAGGGGTATGATCGGTCCTGAAGAAAAGGTGACCGGTGGATCGTGTTTTCTTGGCTAAAAGCTCGAGAAAGGATGGCTGGATCAAGCGTCTTTTGTGGTGTTTGTGCTTGGGCCAGGGGTCGGGAAACATAAGGAAGGTATTGTTGACCCTGGTTGATTCGGGTATGTGCGTTATGAATTCACGGGCCTCGGCCTTGTAGAATAAAAGGTTATTGAGGCCGCGTTTATCCATCTTGGCATTGGCCTTTTCTATTCTCTTGGTGATCAGGTCAATGCCCACAAAGATAGATTCATCATGAGCAAAGGAGAATTCAGTGAGCCAATGGCCATGTCCGCAACCGATTTCAAGATCAAAATAATCCAATTGACGTTCGGTCAAGGCTGGGGTGAGCCTATCTTCAAAGAAGCGCCCTACCCTTCTCTTGCGTTCCTCGTTAGTCGGGAAATTATGGAGAAAAGGATCAGTCAAGGGATGCCTCCCCGAGTGACCTTTGTTTTTCAATGAGGATCATCAGAACGTTGATCGCAGAGGGGTCTACTCCCGATATTCTGGATGCCTGGGCGAGAGTCTCGGGGCGTACCGAGGCAAGCTTTTCGGCACATTCCCGTTTAAGACCGGGAATGTCATCGTAACAAAAGTCTTTGGGGATTCTGACTTTTTCGGACTCATTGAGCTTGTGTACGTTACGAACTTCACGAAGCAAATAACCTTCATATTTTACGCGGTAGAGAATTTCGTGCCTTGCGGATTCACCTAGTTGATGAAAGCGTTCGGGCAGGATGGAAGATTTCTCACCTTTTCGAATAAGATCGGAGAACGTATCTCCGCCAGGCCCCCTACCCTCGTTAAGCAATTTGATGCCAGATTCGATCTGGTCGGACTTATTCTCAATGGCTTTAAGCCTGCTTGCCGATACAAGAGGTATCTGCCGAAGTTTTTCCAGGTAACGGATTTCTGAACTGCCGTGATTAAAAAGCAGCCTGTGCTCGGCCCTACTGGTGAACATTCGGTAAGGTTCATTCGTACCTTTAGTGACAAGATCATCAATCAAGACTCCTATGTACCCGCATTCCCTACCGATAAGCAATGGATCTTGTTCTTTAGACTTGAGAGCGGCATTGGAGCCTGCTATGAGTCCTTGAGCCGCCGCTTCCTCGTAACCGGAGGTTCCATTAATCTGACCGGCAAAAAACAGGTTTTCCAACAACTGGGATTCAAGGGAGCGAGAAAGTTGAGTAGGATCCGCATAATCATATTCAACGGCATAGGCTGGTCGTAGAATAACCGCATTTTCCAAACCAGGTATGGACGCAAGGACATCCTTTTGCACTTGAAAAGGTAAGCTTGTGGACAATCCGTTTACATACCATTCATCAGTGTGTAAGCCCTCAGGCTCTAAGTAAATTCGGTGGGAGTCCTTGTCCTCGAATCGTACTATCTTATCTTCGATACTTGGACAATATCTAGGACCAGTCCCGGAAATATGGCCTTTATAAAGGGGAGATAAATGGAGATTCTGTCTTATGATTTCGGCCGTCGCTTCAGTGGTACGGGTAATTTTACAGCTAACTTGAGCAGTCTTTATTGATTTGGAGGAAGGTTCCACGTGGAACCATCTGCTGTTTTGTTCCACGTGGAACGTTTCATCCTTGGAACGAGTATCGTAGAAAGCGAACTTTGTGGGATCTTTGTCGCCGAACTGATCTTCTGTCTTGGAAAAGTTAATAGTATGGCCGAGAAGGCGAGGTGGCGTTCCTGTTTTGAAGCGATCTAGCCTAATACCAGCTTTTTGAAAGTCACCTGAAAGTCCTTTGGCAACATGATCTCCGAGTCGTCCGCCTTCGGACTGGTTTTGTCCTACGTGCATGAGTGCCCTGAGGAAGGTACCCGTTGTTACAACAACACTTTTGCCATAGAAGGAAAGGTCAAGGGCTGTTTTTACACCAATACATTTGCTTCCGTCTAAAATAAGTCCGTCCACCAGCGATTGAAAAATACAGAGGTTCCGATTTTGTTCGAGAACGTGTTTCATGCGAGCTTGATATGCCTTTTTGTCACACTGGGCCCTGGGGGCTTGTACGGATGGACCCTTTGAGGTGTTGAGGAGTTTGAATTGAATGGCAGTAAAATCAGTATTAAGCGCCATTTCTCCTCCAAGAGCATCGATTTCCCTTACGATCTGTCCTTTTGCCTGTCCACCTATGGCAGGGTTACAGCTCATTTGAGCTATCGTATCGAGGTTACCGGTAAGCAGAAGAACGTCAGCTCCTAATCTAGCAGCGGCAAGGGCCGCTTCGCAGCCAGCATGGCCGGCACCACATACGATGACGTCATATGGTTTGCATGGATCGGTACGTAGGGACGGTTTCATTTTCCTATACAGAATTGACCGAACAATTTATCTAGAACGTCCTCATTGGTTTTGATTCCTATGATCTCGTCAAGGTATTCCCGTGAAAGGTTCAATTCCTGTAGAACGAATTCGTTACCGTCCGACGATGATAACCTTTGAAGTGCTTCAACAATGTGGTCAGCAGCATATTTAAGAAGGGCGGAATGTCTTTCATTTACAATTAGGTCCTTAGATGGGTCATCTGGATAGATTTTTGAAAGCAGGTTCAGCACTTGATCGAATAACCTGGATAAATCACTTTGATCATGAGCACATAGAGTGATGTTATCCTCTATATCGGGATTATCGCGGGAGGAAGGATCTGGAGGAAGGTCAGCTTTATTTTCAATGAGGATAACGTTCTTGTCCCTTAATCGATCGATGACCATTTCGTTTAATTCCTTAGGGTAGGGGACCGAGCGATCGATAACGAACAGGATGATGGATGCTTCATCCAGTAATTCGAGTGCCATGTCCACGCCTAGTCTTTCGGTATCTGTTTCAGCTTTTCTGATACCGGCACAGTCGATGAGCTCTACTCTAAATTCACCGATCGTCAATTCCTTTGAAATATAATCTCTTGTCGTTCCGGGGGAGTCACTTACGATTGCTCGATGTTGCCCTAGCATGCCGTTGAAAAGTGTGCTTTTTCCCGCATTTGGTGATCCTATCAGTACTACTTTGAGAGCATTTGAGAGCGTTGTTTTCTTTGTGGAAGATGAAATCATACGGTTGATTTCCGTGAGAATAGAATTAAGTAATAAATGGAGGCTATCTTTTTTCTCTTCGTCGATATCATCTTCGGGAAAGTCTATGGAGGCCTCGAGTTTGGCCTGTAGGTCAAGGATTGCATCCTGCAAGTCAGCGAATCTGCGGCTAAGCATTCCCTTGAGGTTAAATCGGGCGATTTTTAGTTCGGCTTCGCTTTTGGCCGAAATTAGTTCGGCGATGGATTCGGCTTGGGTTAGGTCGATGCGGCCGGAGAGAAAAGCTCGCTTTGAGAATTCACCCGGAAAGGCAATCCTGCAACCGCGGCGAATCAAGTCCTGAATTATTTTTGAAACAATCAGATCGTTGCCATGACAGGAAATCTCAAGAGTTGGTTCTCCGGTGAAGGAATTTCCTTCCGCAAAAAAAACAACCAGTACCTGATCGAGCATTTCATGCGATTCTCCATCCAGATAGTCCCTGAGATAGCTTGTGCGCGGGGTAGGGTAGGGTATTGCAAGAGCCTCAGCCGCAATTTTAGGGCAAAGCGTTCCCGATATCCTCAGAAGAGCGAGCGCAGACTGCCCGGAAGGGGTGGATTGAGCAATGATGGTGTCCGTCATTGCTCACAAGGGAGACTGAAAGAGTCAGTCGGTCTCTTCATCCTGACCCTGAGCAAGGACGTCTCCAACGGTAACCTGAACTTTCTCGAGTATTGCGTCCGTAATCTCGGCCATAAGTTTGGGATCTTGTGCCAAGGCTTGCTTGGCGGCTTCTCGACCTTGCCCAATAAGATCTCCGTCATAGGATATCCATGCTCCTTTCTTGGCCAGAATCTTGTGTTCGATTCCAAGATCGAGAACGGAACCCGTCCGGGAAATACCTTCGTCGTACATGATATCGAATTCACAGGCCGTAAAGGGTGGAGCAACTTTGTTCTTAACAACCTTAAGCCTTGTCCTTGAGCCAGTTACGGTTCCAGTCGATTCCTTGATTTGACCAATTCTTCTTATGTCCATCCTAATCGAGCAGAAAAATTTGAGGGCCCTTCCACCAGGAGTGGTCTCGGGACTCCCGAACATTACACCGATCTTTTCCCTGATCTGGTTGGTGAAGATGCAGACGCAGTTCGTCTTGGATATGGCAGCGGTCAGCCGTCTCATGGCCTGACTCATCATTCTGGCTTGAAGACCTACGGTCGTATCTCCCATCTGGCCATCCAGTTCTTGCCTTGAGACCAAAGCGGCCACTGAATCGACCACAATGACGTCGATGGCTCCCGAGCGGATGAGGGTTTCGGTTATGTTCAGGGCGTCTTCACCGCTTTCAGGCTGGGATACCATTAGGTTGTCCAGGTCTACGCCTACTATTTTCGCATACCTGGGATCGAGGGCATGCTCGACGTCTACGAAAACGGCATTTCCGCCGTTCCTCTGGGCCTCTGCAATAACACTAAGGCAGAATGTAGTCTTTCCGGATGCCTCCGGCCCGTATATCTCGACGATTCGGCCTCTTGGCAAACCGCCAGCCCCAAGGGCGAGATCGATAGCGATGGATCCGGTGGAAATGACGGAAACATTCATCTTGGTAGCGTCTCCAAGCCTCATCAGGGCGCCTTCGCCAAATTTCTTGTTGATGCCCTGGACCGCTAAATCCAAGTCCGGGTTCGTGGGAGGTTTCTTTTTATCGGTTGCTGTATTTTTGGACATGATCAAACTAATTGGAGGCTCTACTCTGCTTGCTCTCTAATCATAATCAAGCCGTTTCCTCCTTAATCCGTTAAAATTTGACTTTTTATCTAAAAATATCGTTTACAGCATCATGCAAAAGATCTTCCTGACGGCTTTTGGAGCCTTGTTGGTTATTTTCAGGAATGAAAACGTCATTTCAGCCCGCTTCGGAGACGCAAATGAGTTCGAAATCCCAATAGAAGCTCAAGTTTCTTCGCTCGATGATATAACCGATTCCCTCTCCGATCATCCACTGAAGCCCTCCGGGACTGATTTTCAGCTTCGAACTTGGCAAGCCGTCAGTACCATAAAAAGCGGACAAACGGCGAGTTATGGGGATATCGCATGCATGCTCGGAAGACCGCAGGCGTACCGTGCCGTAGCCTCTACCATTGCACGTAATCCCATTGCCTTGCTCATACCTTGTCATCGTGTTATCCGCTCTAACGGATCTCTTGGTGGATACCGCTGGTCTGCAGACAGAAAACAAAGGCTTCTGGAGCACGAAAAACAGCAGGAGGCGTGATGTCGAGTGGGATCAAACACGTAATCTGGGACTGGAACGGTACCTTAATCAACGATGGGGAGTTGTGCGTTTCCATCGTCAACGAGTTATTGCTCGAACTTTCGATACCCTCCGTCTCCTTAGAGTTCTATCGGGAGAATTTTCAATTCCCCGTTCGATCTTACTACGAAAAAATCGGTTTTCCGAAGGATAACCGCATTCATGAACGGATTTCAGCGGAATTTATTAGGCGCTACCGTGAATCCTGGCGTTCATGCGATTTGCAGCCGAACTCTTTGAAAGCTCTTGAATCCCTTAAGGGCGCGGGAATCGGCCAATCCATCCTCTCGGCATCGAAGACCTCGGACCTTAGGCATTTCGTGAGTGAATTCGGGTTACCCTGTTATTTCAATCAAGTGCAGGGTGTTTCTCACATACAGGCGAGCGGAAAGACAGAAATTTCTCGATCGCATTTCAAGGAAATCAATCTTTCCCCGAGCGAGATTTTGCTGGTCGGAGATACCAATCACGACGGGGAAATTGCCAACGGGTTGAAGGCCAATTGCCTCCTGTATACACGCGGTCATAACTCTGAAGCCGTTCTGGCTCGATCAGGGCATCCATTGATCGATGACTTGCTTCAGGTCCCGGCACGGGTTCTCGATTGACCACAAAAAGCGTTCGTATAGCCTTGTCTGCCTATGAATCGGGTATTCATCAAGACATACGGCTGTCAAATGAACCAGAGGGATTCCGAAGCCGTTGCCTTCAAGCTTCAGGAGAGAGGCTATGCCATCGTGGATCATGAAGACAAGGCCGACATCGTTTTGCTCAATACCTGCAGCGTTCGCGATCAGGCTGAACAAAAGGCCATTGGCAAAGCTGGCAATATTGCGGCCCGGAAAAGAAAAAACCCGAGATTCATCCTCGGTATTATGGGCTGTATGGCTCAGAACAGGGGCGAAAGCCTTATCGACCGCCTTCCCGATCTCGACCTGATCGTCGGCACCCAGAAATTCCATCGCCTACCGGATTATCTCGACGACCTGACCGTCTCGACGACGACCGACCGTTCCTCGTCCCGAGCCATAATTGAGATCGACGAAGAGACCGGTTCGCAAAACGAGATTTCAGAGCATCTGCATGAAGATGGGGATAAAGTAACCGCTTTCGTGTCGATCATGCAGGGATGCAATATGAAATGCGCCTTCTGTATCGTCCCTAAGACTCGTGGCAAAGAAAGATACAGGTCCATTCAGGAGATTGCGATGGAGGTCCGGTCTCTGGCGGCCGGAGGGGTTCGGGAAGTCACTTTGCTGGGCCAGATCGTCAATGCATACGGGAGAGGAATGCTTCCCAGTAAGGAGGGTAAATCCCCTTTCGTGCAGCTGCTCGAAACCATTCATGAGATAGAGGGCATCGAGCGCATACGGTTTACTTCTCCGCATCCGACTTCATTCGGGAATGATCTTATCGATGCATTCGGTCGCCTTCCAAAGCTTGGTTCCTATGCCCATTTGCCCATGCAGAGCGGATCCAACCGTATTCTCAAGGCAATGAAGCGACCCTATTCCATCGAGCGTTTCCTGGATGTTGTCTGCAAATTGAGGGAGGCAATCCCAAGCATGAGGCTTAGCACCGACGTGATCGTAGGGTTTCCCGGTGAGACCGAGGAAGACTTTCAGCTCACCAAGGAGGCTTTCGCTGCCAGCGGTTTCGAGATGGGCTTTATCTTCAAGTACAGCGAAAGGACGGGAACCCCGGCGGCCGAGTTCGCGGACAAGGTGCCACAGCGAGTCAAGGAGAGTAGAAATCAGGAGCTTCTTTCCCTGCTCGGAGCTCAGTCCCTTGCCTCCAACAAGCGACTGGTTGGGACGTCCATGGAGGTTTTGGTAGAAGGAACGGCAAGAAAGGGAGAAGGAAAACTCATGGGTCGCACCAAGTGCTTCAGGAACGTCGTCTTCGAGGGCACGACCGACTTGATTGGTTCCCTGCTCGACGTCCGGGTTGTGGATGCAAGTGCTTCCACGCTTAGTGCAGAAAATAAATAAATATGAATCTTTTTGAATATTCGCTCCTGTCCTCCGCAATTCTACTCTCCCTTGGTGCCGTATTTCTGCTGAGACAACCTGTCTTGAACGAAATGGTTCAGAAGTTTCCGCGGTCGCAAAAGCTTTCGATCATCCTGCTCGCACTGGGTCTGGGTTGGTTCCTCCATCGCCACGTTCAAAACCTCAGCGATGCGGATTTCGGTGAATACAAAGTATTGATTGGAGGTTTGGCATCGGCAGTGGCCGTGTTGTCCTACCTTTTTGTGAAGGATTTTCTCGCCGTGAGGGCACTCTGTATCCTTGTGCTTTTTTATTCCAGAGAGGTATTGGATGCGGCCTTTCTTCAGGAACCCTCAACAAGGCTTTTCCTCGTTTCGCTGATCTATGTGGTGATTCTCCTCTCCCTGTATCTTGGAGCGTGGCCCTTCAGGTTGCGCGATTTTTTCGGTTGGCTTTTCGACAAGCCAACCAGAGCATTCGGCTTCGGTGGCCTTGTTTTCGGGTGCGGGTTAATCCTGCTCACCCTTTCCTTCAGTTACTGAGATTAAGCAGAAGTGATGAAGGGAATCGTTTTCGTCATATCGGGACCGGCCGGAGTCGGCAAGACAACTTTGTGCGATCGCCTCCTGTCAGAGTTCGATGGGACGGTCAGCAGGGTCGTGACCGCCACTACAAGGAAACCTAGGGTAGGGGAGACTCCGGGGGACGACTACTATTTCATGAGTGAGGAGGAATTCTTGAGAAAGTTTGACGAAGGAGCCTTCATTGAACATGAACGCGTTCACGGGAACCTCTATGGTACGCTGAAGCAATCGATTCTTTCCCGTGCCGGTGGACGAGCGGGAAACGATTACCTGCTTAATATCGATGTGAACGGGGCCTTCTCGCTAAAGAAGTTTTCAGAAGAGCATGAGGCATTGCGGGGGGGTGTTTTCAGCGTTTTCATTTTACCGCACTCCCTAGATCAATTGAGGGCCAGATTGGAGGGAAGGGGTACGGACGACGAAGATGAAATCGAAAGGCGAATGGCCACAGCCGTGGCCGAAATCGAGAAAAAGGATCAATTCGACCTTGTCCTCGAATCGGGCGAGCGGGAGGAAGACTACCGTAGGCTTAAGGAGTACTACCTACAGTGCTCGGAATTTAACCAGTCCGAGAAATAGGCCTAGCTAGATTGCCTCCTCCGGGCGCTGGGGGTCAAGCCAGTCGAGATGGAAGTAACTGCCCCGGGGTTCATCTGTCCTCTCATAGGTATGGGCCCCGAAATAATCCCTCTGTGCCTGAAGCAGATTTTGGGGAAGCCTGTCGTTTCTATAGCCATCATAATAAGACAGAGCCGAGGAGAATGTGGGTGCCGGTACACCGTAGGCAACCGCAAGTGAAACCACCTTTCTCCAGTTCGCCTGATATTTGTCGATGCATCCCTTGAAGTAGTCGTCGAGAAGAAGGTTGGACAGATCGGGGTCTCTTTGATAGGCCTCGGTGATTTTCTGCAGAAAGGCGGCTCGGATAATGCAACCGCCTCTCCATATCTGGGCAATCTCTCCAAAATTCAGCTTCCAGCCATATTCGTTTTGGGCCTCTCTCATCAACTGAAAGCCTTGGGCATAGGAGCAGATCTTCGAGCAATAGAGGGCGTCTCGGATTGCGGTGATGACCTCCTCTGCGTCACCCGGACTTTTCGGAGGGGCAGGGGGACCTTCAAGAATCTCGGAAGCGGCGACTCTTTCCTCCTTCACCGCACTCAGGCACCTAGCGAAGACCGCCTCGGCGACCGTTGGTGCGGGAACACCCATGTCGAGGGCGTTGACGGAGGTCCATTTCCCGGTCCCCTTCTGGCCGGCCGCATCCATTACGACGTCTACGAAGGGTTTGCCCGTGCGGGGATCGTTTTGCTTGAGGATATCCCCTGTTATCTCAACGAGAAAGGAGTCTAGTTCGCCCTCGTTCCAGCGGTCAAAAATCCGACCGATTTCAAGGGGAGGAAGCTTGGTAATGACGGACATCAAGTGAAAAGACTCGCAGATCATCTGCATGTCGCCGTATTCGATTCCATTGTGCACCATCTTGACGTAATGGCCGGATCCATCCGTTCCGATATAGGCTGTGCATGGCACGCCTCCGGTGACGGGGCTCCCGGGACTGGCGCCTTCGATCGGTTTGCCGGTATCAGAATCCACCTTTGCGGAAATAGACATCCAGACGTCCCTGATTTGTTCCCAGGCATCCTGGGAGCAACCAGGCATGAGGGAAGGACCGAAACGGGCTCCTTCTTCACCGCCACTTACTCCGGAACCTACGAAATGAAGGTTTTGCTCCTTCAGGCGTCGCTCTCGGAGAATGGTGTCCGTCCATTTGGCGTTCCCCCCATCGATCACGACGTCCGATTCGTCGAGAAGAGGGAGGAGTGAATCAATGACTGCGTCCGTTGCCTGGCCAGCTTGTACCATGATAATGATTTTTCGGGGTCTTGCCAGTGAATCAACGAATTCGTTGATGGTTTCGAAACCGAAAAGATTTTGCAGGCCATCGTTTTCCTGAATAAAATCCAAGGTTTTGGAGTAAGTCCGATTGAAGACGGAGATTTTGAAACCATGATCGGAGATATTCAAGGCCAGGTTCTGGCCCATGACGGCTAAACCGATGAGACCGATTTCGGAGTTGGGGGAATTCATAGGGTTAACTTAAGTAGGCAAGTTTGAATTGGCCTGCGAGAAAAATCCTTAGGAATACTTGGGTACCAAGAATCGAAGGGTGGAACGAATCCTAAAGACCTAACATTTAAATTGGCGAGGCAACGGGAAAGCGGTCCTTAAAAAGCTTGTTGTCCTGGGTCTGACGGTTGGGGTCGCTGAAAATTCCAGAGGGATTCGTGAACCTCGGGGTGATGTTGTAGAGCTTCATGAGCTGGAGAATATCATTGGAGGAAGCCTGCACCGCCTTGACCGCCATGTTGCTGTTGGCGTCCCTAGCCGCCTTTTCATTGGCATTTCTTACGGCTGAAATGATGGAGGCTTGGGATTTTAGGGCCAAGGTGTCCGCCACGGTTTCAGAAACACCGACTCCAAGGGCTGCGCCGGCCAAAGATCCTTCGTTTGCCCCTTGCTTGATAGCTTGCTTGATGATGACGGAATCTTCCCCAGCCTGGATGCCGCCGGTAATTGCTCCGAAGGTGGAGCCATAGGTTACGGATTCAACCGCCGCAATAGTGTCGAAGTCGTAGGTCCGCTTGTCAGGCGTGGAATCCTTAAGCAGACCGACTACTTGGAACACCGCACCCATGGAAGCGCCATGGGCAAGGGCACGCGCAATCTCAATCTCAAATTGTTCGGTAACTCCCTTGGGTTTGTCTACCTTGGACAAATTCTTGGCCAGGATGCCTCCCTTGTTGGTACCCTGAGACGAATAGTTGATAATGGGCTGAAGAAGGGTGGGGTAGTAGATGGCAAAAGCGGTGTTGCCAAGCAGGGAGCCCGATGCGCTGCCGTTGGCTACGCCAAGAACTTCTTGACGGTTCGTCTTGAATATGGTGTCGGCAACGTCTGGATCGTTTTCAATGAACATAACGAATTCATCCACGGCGGTGGCGCGTCCCGCATCAACGTCTGCCTGAGTTGCGGTATAGCCGATGGACGCATCAAGCGATCCTTGGGAACTTCCGGTGGAGCTTGCTTGTGCAAGGCGTTGCCGACTGAAAGACTCCCAATTTTCCTCATAATCCCAAGCCTTGTCGTTTACCGATGCCAATTGAGCGCCCATGGATGAACCGAAAGCGGTTGATTCGGCCAGACGAGAGAGGGAATAGCCGTTTCCAAGTACCAAGGATTGCCTGATTGCCTCGCTGGAAACGGCCTTTGCCATCTCCTCGGCGGCAATGGCCGGGAGATTGTCGACGATGTAGCCGGGTTGGGTTGTCGTTGCGTATACGGAACCGAGGGAAAGACCCGAGGAAATGGACTTCGAAACCTCGAAGGCGAACTGACTGTTATCTCCGTTGAGGGCACTCAGGAACTCTATGGCCGCGGCGATGGAATTCTCACCGAGTTGCTTGGAGTAGTTTGGAACGTTGGCTTTTGTGAGAGGCGTGCTGAGAAAAATTCCGTCGGCCAAACCCTTGGCGGCAAACTCAAGAATTCTGGACTTCGCAGGATCAAAACTCTTGAATTTCTGAAGGCTGCCGTCGAACTTCATGGTGAGGTTCGAGGTTGCTCTGTCCGAATCGATCGGTTCGATGCCCGGATAAAACCCGCTGGCAGGAGTGGTGGATTCACTAATGAGCTTAAGGACGTTTGATATCGTTGAATGACTGGCGACTCCGATTAGTGCATCCTTGTCTCCGCCATATGCTGATTCGTTGATTGCCTCGACCAGTGCTCGGGACAAGAGTTTGGCCCATTTGGGAGCCGTTTGGTCCCATAGGAGAATCCTCTCGGGAATGAGATTGGACAAGCTTCTGGCGGGGGCTTCTTTTATGGCAGTGGTAATATCCTGCCCTGAATTAATCACGCTTTGCAGGTAGGCGGCATAGGCGGATTTGATGGCCTTGAAAAGGGAATCGTCGTTCAAGCCGAAACTGATCTTGTTTGCCGACAAGTAGTCTATTGTATGATCCAGTCCGTCCGCCAGGGTGCCGGGGGGCATGGAATCCAAGATGGAGGTAAGCGAACCGACAAAGGTTGGGCTCACTGCCGTGGGACCCACTGAAGAGAGAATCTCGTTCTGAATGAGATTGGAGGAGTTGGCGTCGATGGGACTGTACTGAGAGGATAGTCTTCTATTTGCGGAGGAGTTTACCGATGAGCCGTTTTCCACCTTAATGGAATTAAGATTTACGAGAATTGCGGACTCGATGATGGACTTGTCGAAAGTCAGTTTTCCGTCCTCGGCTCGCGCATGCTCTTGCACCGAAAAAAGGCACAAAATAAGGGAGCACTTGAAAAGAGCCGAGGGCAAAAGCTTTCTTGTCATGAAGTAAGGGTCATTGAATCTCACTGGACAAGAGGGGTGTTGGCAACTTAATTTTTCCGGTTCCCTTCGGGAAGAGTTAATTTCGCATATTTTGTCGATGCTCCAAGCATTGCCCCGCAAAGTAAAAGGCATACCGGAGTTCTGCTGGGAAAATCGACAAGGGAGAAGAGCAGAAATGAAAGACAGCTGATCAATAGGAGGATGGGAAATTCGGATGGAGACCTAAATATTGTTCTAAGGCATAGCAATGGGTAGATGAAAAAAATGATCATAAGGGGTATCCCGAACTCAGATGTGTATTCGAGCAAGTCGCAGTGTCCATGACCCACTAGGGGCGTGTAGTTACGGTGTGCGAATTCAATGCCGTAGGATCTTTGAATCCTGATTTCCTTGGATTGGTATAAGGGATTAATCGCTCTGTAGGAGTCAAAGCCAGATCCCCAAACAGGGGTATTGCGAATCTGGCGAATCAAATCTTGCCATAAGGCAAACCTTAGCGGTGGTTTTCCTGCTTTTAAGTCATAATATTGTCCCAAGCTATTGTTAAGCATTTCCTTGGAGGTTGTTCTGCTCATCGAGAATGAAAAGCAAAGTAGTAGAAAAAGGGTCAGCGAAGATCCAAGAACCGTTATCTTGTGTTTGTAAATATCAGACCTAATTTTTAAGAGAATCCTGCAAATGAATACGACGAAGCAGACGAGGAGCACGGTCAGCCCGGAACGCGAACCAGAATAGGGAATGGCTACAATGATCAAACAAACGGAGAAAATGGTGGGAATAAGGCGTTTCTCATGGATGATTTTGCCTCTACAGTTTTTAATTTGCTGATAGAGAATAGCTAAGGATGCAAACAGGCACATAAGGGCAAAGGAAGCCCAATGATTCTTGTAGGTAAAACTGGAGAAAAAATACCTAGGTTCGGGCGTGTCCCAGATCCCGAATATTTCCTTAAGGTCGTCGTCGGGCACGTAGTTGAGCTTTTGGATGATCCCTGCGAGTGCTAGCAATCCTCCATTTATAGCCATTAAATAGACAAAAAACCTAATTTCACGCCTGGTTCTCAGTGATAAAAAAATGATGACTCCAAAGGCTAGCTGGCAAATAAAGTGTATGCTCGAATAGATGAAAGCATTGTCGCTAAACGGGGTTTCGGGCAAAAAGGGTATTGGGTCATTAATTAATTTGTCTTCATAGAGCTCGATCAAGTCCAAACAGGGAGAATTTGCTTGGCCGTATTTATCATGAAATTGATTTTTCAAATCAAGGAATATTGCCAATGCAAGCTTGGGGTCCTTATCTTGAACCACGGCAATGTTCCTGAATCCGTTTCTTAGTGTTTCTATCTTTTCGACATTCGTTTCCCTTGAAAAGTATTGGTCGAAATCAATCTTTTTTATGTCCTCTTGAGAGATAATCCGATAACTCGGGTTGGTCCATGAAACCACACAGTGCAGACAGGCTAGAAGTATGGGTAAAAAGCAAAGCACAAATCGCTTCCTGCGCTTTTTGTCATTCAGCAAGAGAGAAAGGATAGAAAAAAGGACAATGACATCCACGATCCAAAGATTAATGGGATGTCCCAGCCCCCCTTTAGCCCATGAGGTCAAAATTAATACAGACATAAGTAATTTCGACTCTCGATTCATCTAAAGTTCAAATTATTATGGAATTACGTAGTTGTTGACACCCTAATCCTCAAATGGTCTAATTCTATATCTGCCCTTTTTAATACTAATTCATCTCATTTATCAAATGAAGAGTGTTTTGATCAGAATTACCCTCCTTTTTTCTCTACTGCCTTCATCAGGCTTTGGGTTGAAGGAAACTGCCTTTGGTAAACTGGATCTTTCGGCAACTTTATCGGGGGAGTATGATTCTCGGGTTTTCGGTATTTCTTCCACCGCCTATACGGCATCCAAAAACTCCAATTCCGGCTTCATCGCGTCAGATGAGATTAAAAGCGAAGATGACTTCATCATTCGCTTCACTCCCGCCCTTACTCTCTCCAAAAAACTTGGCTGGTTTACCTTGAGCGGCACAGGTGGGATACAGCTTGCCCAGTATATAAAGAATCAGGACAAGAGTTATGTTATTCCCATTTCAACGCTTACGGTGGATTTCGACGAGTCCCTGCAAAAACGCTTATCAACCAATGCCAAGATACGTTTTTCCGCTACCTTTGATCTTGGCCAGCATATCGACACCAGCGTCCTCGAACAGGACCTTGTTTCCTATACCTACTTTGACATCGGACTCAATGCCAGGTATAATCATAGCCCCAAGTTTGCGGTTGGCGTAGGCACAAACTATGCACTCAGGGATTACCAAACCGGATCTGTATCCGAACGACCATATAGGGATTACAATACCATCCCTATTGCTGTCACGGCTTTCTACATCTATTCCGAAAAACTGGATTTCTATACCCAATATGGCTACAGCACGACCACTTCTCGCAACAAAAACTCCAGTCCGAACCTAATTGACAGCAAATCCCACTCGGTTTCGTTCGGTGCAAATGGCGATCTAACTCCAAAGCTTTCTGGGAATGCCCAGCTCGGCTACACGATTGTAGACCATGAAAATCCTACCAACCCCAATCAGAAAAACTTCACCATGGGCCTTGGTCTCGACTGGGTCTTCAACACCAAAACTTCTGCTGGTCTTGACGTAGATCGTTCTTTTTCTCCTTCTCCCCAAGGGTTTTCCATGTTTAGCACAATGAGTCGCCTTCGGCTTAATCATCGCCTCAAGCAAGACCTTACGGCTACCGGCTACGTTTCGGTGGGAGTGGTGGACTATACTTATGCTAATATCCCCAAAATTGCTTCGAGGGATTCTTCCTCCCTCAATCAGTATGGGTTTGGGTTTGAGGTTACCAAGAACATCAACCAGAACTTCAGTGCTGGCGGCGGTTATGACTATTCCTATTCCGACCGAGACCAAGATTCCTTTGGAAGGCATTTGATACGGGCTCAAATAGTTGGTAGATTCTAGTATGAATCCCAAGTTATACCCCCTTTCACTACGGTGCTTAGTGACCTTTGTACTGGCCGTACTTGCATGTGGTCTTCTTTGGAGCCAAAGTAAGTATACTTTGGATCCTTCGGTCAGAAGGGACAAGACGGGATACAAGCTAAGATCCGGCGACAGGGTTCGCATTATCGTTCAAGGCGAAACGGATGCTTCCGTTGAGGCAACCCTAGGCAACTATGGTACCGTGAAACCTGCCTATATCAATGAGCTCAGTCTGTCCGGCCTAAGTGCGGAACAAGCTGCCGCAGAAATAACCAAACAATATCAGAAGCAGCTGATATACAGACGACCTTTCGTCAATGTGGTCGTTACCAAGTACACGGAACAGGTTGTTTTTCTTTCCGGGTCTGTAAACAAGAAGGGTCCCTATGCCTTTCCTCCCGAGGTGGAGGCGATGAGTGTCGTAGAGGTTATAGCTCGCGCGGGTGGCTTTACGGAGGTTGCCAAGAAGAACAAGGTCTACGTTACCAGAACTTTCTACAACAGCAGAGGAGAGTCTACTGATACAAAGACCTATGAGGTAGATGTCGAGGCCTTGAGCCAAGGTACTATTTCTTCCGGTTCCGCGAAAAGGTTCTGGATTTATCCGGGGGATCGAATAGAGGTACCGGAGAGGTTGTTCTGATGGAAGAGGACTTCGACAACTTCTCATCCCCCCCAGTTCAGAAGGGGAAATCAAAGATTAAGGGTCTTTCCGACTTCTTGCTCATTATTCGGGATCGCTGGCTTCTGGCGATTGCGCTTTCCTTGCCCTGTGCCCTTTTCTGGGTTTTCTACAAGCAACAGGAACCCGACAAGTTCGCATCCAGTTGCTCGTTCAGTCTCACGCCTCCCCCCGCCATTCTTAACCTGCAGAGCGTTGAGAGGGAAAGTCACCTCGAGGGCCTTATTTCCCGACATACCGAAGGTTTGAACAGCGAGAAGTTAAGGATTAACGTCGCTCACCAGTTGGATAACAATCCTCAGTACAAATCCGTCCTTCTAGGACCTTTTCTCAAGCAAGGGATTCGAGTGGGTATCGCCTCTGCCTACAGTTATCGTATTACTCAAGCGGGAAGCAAGAGCAGGCCTCGCTTCATCATTACTTCCGATGCAAGAAGCGCATTAGGAGCAAAGTTCGTGGCGGACGTGGTCCAGAAGGAATACGAAAAACTCCATAAGAGTACCAAGAGCGAAAAAGTTGAGTTCGTAAAGCAGACTTTGGAGGACCTTCTCGATACCGAACTGTCCAAGGAAAAGAAAATTGCTGCGGACATGGCCAATTACAAGAAAGATAACAACCTGCCATTCCTGGAGGATGAGAAGAGAGATACCGGAGACAGGAAGAGCCAGTTTTCTTCCGAGGTCACGAAATCGAGGTTGGAACAAATCCGCATCAATTCACTCCTTCGCCAGATTCTTGCGATCAAGACTAGGATCGGATCGAGTACGAACTCGGTTTCCTCCAAGGACATCAAGGATGACATTGCCGTCATCAAGGAGTTTTTCGAAATTGATGCCATCGAGCAGTTTGGCAATATTCCGGCTCTCAGGCAGACCCTTTACGATCTTGAAAAAACGAGGAGAGACTATGAGGAAACCGGATCAGGTTATCTGGAGAGGCACCCCAGGATGCTTGAGAATGCCAGAAGCGTACAGCAGGTGAAGAGCGCCTTGAGGCAGTCGGTTACCTCGGCCATAGAAGATCTTAGGGACAAGCACATACAACTCAGTGCCCAGGAAAAGGAGTTTGCCGACGAGATGGCAAAGGTTCAGAAGCAATCCGAGAAGTTGAGCGAAATTGAAGAGACGCTCAAGAATTTCGAAAGAGAACTTGCCGTGGTGCAAAGGAGTACCGATTCGATCCACGCCAGGCTTAACGACGTGAAAATCGAGCAAGCCCTTCCTTCCGAGCAGGACGAACCTCTCAGGGTCGATTCGGTGGCATATGAACCGGGCGGTCCATATGCTCCGGACAAGAACAGAATACGGGAAGAGGGCATGATGATCTTCGCGGTGCTCTTCATCCTTATTCCAGTATGCCTAGAATTCATCGACAACCGCGTGAAGTCTCCATGGGACATCGAGGTCTTCGTAGGCAATGACCTGATCGGAGGAATCCCGAAGATCTCCCAGGTGGAGGAGCGTGAAAGGCCGCTTATCGTGGGTAATGATCTTGATGACGGGCTAACCGAGGCTTTTCGGAGCATGTACAGCAGGATTCAGATGAATTCACAGACGGATTATCCAAAGCTGATACTGGTTACCTCGGCCATACCCAGTGAGGGCAAAAGCCTGATTTCCGCAAACCTTGCCTATAGTTGCGCAAATCACGGCAGAAAAACCATTCTTGTTGATTTCGATTTGCGCAGACCAGGTCTGCACAAGTTTTGCAACTTGGAGAACAGCAAGGGCTTGCTGTCCCTCGTCAACGACGTCGGGAAGCCGGGTCAAGACGTCCAGAATTGCATTTCCGAATCCTTGACCGAAGTTCACCCGAACCTGTTTCTTCTTCCTTCAGGCGGCAAGACCCGAGCTGCCACGGAAATGCTCGAGCAAAACGACTTTTCGACCGTCATCGATTTGCTCAGGACGAATGCAGAGGTTGTCATCATCGATAGTCCACCCATTGGTTTGTTCCCCGATTCTCTCGCTATTGCCCGCAAGGTTGATGAGGTACTTTTCGTGACTAGGTACGGCAAGGTCTCTAGGAAAATCGTGAAGACGCTCATTGAGAGCATCAATGATACCGGGGCCAACCTTCTGGGGGTTGTCCTAAACGACCTTCCGCAGAAGAAGACGCCCGGTTATTACTATTCCGGGTATTACGGTTACGGTTATTTCAGGTACAAGTATTACAACAAGTACTATGGCAAGCCAGATGCAGAGGAAAAGCGGAAGAATAAGCAGGCGGTTAGTTAGTACCTGATTTCCGAGGGAGGACTTTCGAGGGATTGCCCGCGACAGTGGTTTCTTCCTCTACGCTTGTGGTTACTACCGAGCATGCCCCTACGACGGCCGATCTTCCGATCACGATCCCAGGCAGAACGAATGCTCGGGCTCCCACGAAGGCGTTTTGCCCGACGGTGATCGGTTTTGTGATCAAATCGAAACGCCCACTTTCAAATTCATGCGTGCCGGTGCAGAGGTAGGCTTCCTGGGCTATGATGGAGTTTTCTTCAATACTGATCTTGTTCAGGGAATAGAGCACCGCCTCCGCTCCTATGCATGCCCTGTCCTCAAGGACAAGGTTGCGGGGGTTTTCAATTTTTGCGGACTGGTGGACAAAGGGAATGCCTTGAATCTGGCAACCGAAGCATCTTAAGACAAGGAGTCGCCACCAGTTGAAAGGCTTGGGGGTAGGCAGGCAGAAGAAAGTCCAGGCAAGTTTCCATGACAGTTTGTAAATTCTATGGCTCAAAGGCCAAGGACTTTTTCGCTTACCCATTGTCGTCTTTTAAGTATCTTATGTTTCCAATGAAGTACGAATACAAATCAATCTCACTGACCCCCGACGGCATTCGCGTCAAGGGAGATGACATAACGGAAAAACTGGCCATGCTCATCAACGATGAATGCAACAATTATTCAAAGGATGGCTGGAGATTGATCTCCATTATTCCTTCCCTGAGAAGCGAGGGTGCGGTGGTCAGGTTGCTGGTGACTTTTGAGCGCGAGTCCATCTAGGGCTTATTGCAAAAGGGATGATAATCAGTATTCGATTCCGATGACCTCCTTGGAATTGACGCTAACCGTCATGAGAACGGACTCTTTTTCACACATCTCATATTCCAGGGAGCCCTTGCCCCATTTCCCTTCGACGATATCTTGCCAAAAGTATTGTCGCCTTTCCCATAGTTCACCCTGCTGGGAGGCTTGGGCGAGCAAGACGTACTTGTAGCCCATAAGGAGATCCAAGTCCCGGACTGTCATCCTGCGGATTACACCAAGCAACAATTCGCTCTTCAGCGTATTGAGGTTTTGGGCGGCCTCTTGACCCCGGACCTGCTTGAACCGCTCCCCTTCCAGTTTAAGGGTTTGGATTTGGTTCTGAAACTGGGTATCAGGGTCCCATTGCTGGGTGCATCCAAGAGAGAGAAAAAGGGACCAAGTGGGGATACCGGTTGATAGGATCCTCATTAACGAAGTTTTGGTCATGACGAATTTCTGCCTAATGGCATTGAAGTTGCTTCTGTACATGCGTTGATTGAAAAAAACACATCTTTTCCACTCCTTCTAGAGCAACGAGTTTCCAAACTGTCGGCAAACATAAATTTGCCCGAACCCCAATCGGGTGAGTTTTTTTTCAGGCTGGTCAGGCTCCCGGTTGAAGGCGTTGAGACGGTGGTCGACGTGTACTCAAGAGGCTACAGGCTTTTTATCAGGCTTTCCAGAATTCTGAGCTCCTTGAGAAAACTGGAGATCGATTCGGACGCCGATTACGAGAAGCACTGCTTTAACAGGGTTCCCGTGGAGATTTCCGTCGTTCCTTGCGACCCGACTGAACCCATTGTCCGGGAAATACGGAGAGGATCCCCATTCGACTTGGAGTCGAGGCTTCTGGATGAGCCGGAAGAAGCCCATTACTTCGTCTTCCATACGGACTCCAAGGACTGCGTCGCCAGAGCCATCAGCAGCCCTCACGGCTCCGGGGGATGCGAGTTGTGGACGAGGCTCATTTGCTATTCCTATGGTGCGGAGCAAAATCCCCCCCGCCGATTTTTTCGTCGCGATTTGCTGGTCAGCCAATAGTGTCTTGCCAACATGGCAAAGCAACCTGGTAGCCTTTCCTTACCCAAGCTTCTTCCCAACATTTTCACGACTATCGGACTTTGTTCGGGTCTTACCGGGATTCGCTTTGCCCTCGAGAAAGAGTGGGAAAACGCGGTCCTTTGTATCCTCGTAGCGGCTTGCTTCGACATGATCGACGGGCTCTCCGCGAGGCTCCTCAAGGCATTCTCAAGGTTTGGAGCCGAACTCGACAGCTTGGCCGATACCATTAGCTTTGGAGTTGCTCCATCCATCATTACCTACCTCTATATTCGTGAACCGATAAAGCTGGTCGAAGAGGACTTCCTCCTGGAATGGTATTGGATGCCCATCCTGTTGTTCGCCGCCTGTAACGCCTTTCGCTTGGCCCGGTTCAACGTCATGCACTTGGGCGAGTCGGAAACCAAGTCAACCAAGAGCTATTTCACCGGCGTTCCTGCTCCCGCTGCGGCAGGCTTGCTATTGATGCCACTCGGGTTCGACTTCATTCTCGCCCGCTTCGGGCAGGATTCCTTCCTGTCCAATTATCCCACCTGCATCGTTGCTTGGGTGGCACTTGTCTCGGTCCTCATGATTTCCAGGTTACCGACTTTTTCTTTTCGCAACGTCAGGTTCAACGTGGCCAGAAACAAGGCCATGCTGGTGTTGTTGGCAGTTTGCCTTGGAGTAGCCGTCTTCATGAAGGAAAAATGGATCTTTCTTTTTTCTCTAGGTACCCTTTACTTCTTTAGCATTCCCTATTCCTGCTGGACACACCGCAAGGATTCCGACTAGGCAGGTCCTGATCCTGCGGGGTCCCGGGCCTTGCGGGCCATTTGCTTCAGGAGCTTGAGGGCACTCTTGTTCCCAGGGTCAAGGTCCAGCACGATCTTGAGATGCATTTCCGCCTTTTCGAATTCTTTTTTCGATTTTGCGGCTTTGGCAAGTTCCATGTGCGACGGCCAGTAATTCCAGTCGCTTTCAACCGATTTGATGAATCTATCGATGGCATAGTCGAGCTCCTTTGATTCGAGGTGCAGCATCCCTTTTTCATAATTCGCTTCCGGGAAGTGCGGATATAGCCTGAGAGCATGGTCCAGAAGCTTGGACGCCTCGGCTTGGTGGCGGTTCTGATAATTGCACTTGTAGATGCCCAAGCTTGCTTCGCCCGATCTTCTCCTGATTTCCTGCAAGGTCTGCAGTTGCTTTCGAGATCCATGAAAATCCAGTTTCTGCAAGTGGATTTCCTTGGCTTTTTCTATGCGCTTCTCCTCATCCTTCAGGGATGGGATGGCTTTCCTGAAGTAATGCTCGGCGTCTTTTGATTTTCCTTGCCGGAAGTACAGAAGGCCTAAACGAAACTCGCCCATGGCCTTGGAGCCCTCGAACTTGATGGCTTGCTTGAAATACCCCATCGCTTTTTCGGCATTGCCTTTTTGACTCCAGATGATGCCGAGCTGAATCGCCGCATCCCCCTTGGTTTTCCGGTCCTCATATGCCTCTTGCAGAAGAAGTAGGGCGTCTTTGTCACTCTCCTCCTCAAGCTTGATCTCGGCAAGGAGCATCTTGGCTTCGCTATGGTTCTCGTTAATTTCCAGTATCTTCCTCAAGAGTGCCTCGGCCGCATCCGGTGCCGGCTGTGCTTTCAGCGTTCCGTTGGGCAAGGAGCTTTCGCCCGCATAAAGGTGTCTGGCCAAGTCGAAGAGAGGGCGCGTGTCCCCAGGAAGCAGGTCGACCGAAATCTCCAGCAGAAGCTTTACGCGGGCAAAGTCATCGGGGTGACGAAGAAGCCTTGCCAGATCAAGATGCGATTCACCGTCTAGGGGATCGAGGTCGATCAGCCTTTCCAGGAAAAATTGAAGTTCCTGAACGTTCTGGCGAGACTTGGCGATTTCGGATGCCAGCTTGAAATAGGAAGGCTTGTCGGGCTCGAGCTCGATGGCTGACCCGATCGAGGCCGAGGCACCCTCAAAGTCTCCCTGCAAGTGAAGCAAACGGGCCTTGATCTCATGCACGCCTCCCTGGTCCTGCCCGAATGCCAGAGCCTTTTCGACCAATCCAGCTACCTTGGCGAACTCCTTTTGCTTGAGGCATGCATTAGAAAGGGCAATCAGGGAAGGCATGTGATCCGGTTCGCAAGCCAAAGCCTTCTCGAGATGCCTCAAGGCTTGTTCATTGATTCGGTCCAATGATCTTAACCTGCTTTTTTCCGCGTGGTTGCTCGTTTGGCAACCGTCCTGCGTCTCTTGGACTTGGATGCGGGCGGTTTACGGCCGTTGGCAGAGGAACCTGCATTCGACCGTTTTGCTCGGGAAAGGGCCTTTGCCGCCTTTTCGTTCATCAGCAATACGGCAATATGATAATGAGCCTTGGCGAACTTAGGATTGATCTCGATTGCCCGGTCGAGTTGATCATAGGCATCGGCGTATTTTTCCTGCTCATTGAGCAGTAGGCCGAGACGGTAGAAGGCCTTGGAAAATCGGGGATCGATGGCAATCGCCTTGCGCAAATGTCTCTCGGCTCTCTGGGGATCCGATTTTTTGATCAGCGTCCCGTCGGATTCAAGCCTTTCACCCGCAACGAGAAGCTTGGAGAACCAGTAGTGACATTCGGCGAAATCGGGGTTGATTTCGAGGGCCGTCTCGTAGTTTCTGATCGCTTGGTCGTATTCCGAAGGGTTGGTGAGAATGCGGGCTAGGTTGAAATAGGCCTCGACGAAATTCTGGTCGATGTCGGTGGCTTTTTGGAAGTGGATCTTGGCTTCGTTGAGGTCACCGTGTTTTTCACTGTGGTGGGCCAATTCGTAATAGGCGAGGGCGAAGTCCGGGTTGATGTCGAGGGCTCGGTAAAAATGCTTCTTGGCCAAACCGGGGTCGTCGTCTTCGCGCAGAATCATGGCCAGGTAAAAATTGGCTTCTGCATGATTCTGGTCGATGGAGACTGATTTGGTCAGGTGATCCGAGGCCATTTCGAGGTTGCCTTCCTCGTAGAGGATAACCCCTAGCCTGAAGTGAGCCATGGCATTTTCCTCAAAGTGGTCGATGGAGAGCTGGAAATGGGCCTTCGCCTTTTCCTTCCCTCCGGTTTCGGCGTGGACGTGGGCCAGCAGGTAATGGGCTTTGGAATACCCTTCGTCTATTTCAAGCGCCTTGAGCAGATGCGTCTTCGCTCCCCGAAAATTCTTCTTTTTTGAAAGAATACCTGCCAAGTTGTAATGGGCTTTGGCGTGCTCCGCATCGAGCTTCAGTACTTCCTTGAAGCGTTCCTCCGCCTCAGGCAGATTGGTCTTGTCCACGATGCTGCCTTCCTTGTCGGTTGCAATGCCCCCGGAAAGAAGTTTGCCCAGATAGTAGTGGGCCTCGGCGAAGCTTTCGTCGATATCGATGGCGGTTTCATAGTTTTTACGGGCGGAGTCGAAGTCGTCGGCGTTAATGAGGAGCTTTGCCTTTTGAAAGTAGGCGGAGGCATAGTTCTGGTTGATCTCGGTTACCTTGTCGAAATTGTTCTTGGCTTCCTCGAAATCCTTCAGTTCAACGAGGAGAAGGGCATAATGGAAGTAGGCGTCGGCAAAGTTCGGGTTGATTTCCAGGGCATTGAGAAAATGGTTCCGTGCAGTCTCGAAGTCCTTCTCGGTTGCCAGCGATATGGCAAGCTCGCATTCCGCCTCGGCAAACTCTCCGTCTAGGGAGACTGCCTTCCTGAAATGATCGAGGGCCTTCTCCCGATCTCCCTCTTTCTTAAAGAGCAGACCGAGCTTGTAGTAGGCCTCGGCGAACTCGGGGTTGAGGACGATTGCCTCCTCGAGGTGAGCCTTGGCTTTCATTTCGCGGGACTAAGCACGGTTTCCACTATTTTGAGGTCATCACCCAGACGCCATCCCATTCGCCCTTGGGCGGGTTTTTCTTCATGTGGCTGCAACGGTCGATATAGAGCTGGGCGGCCTTGTCGTTCGGGTTGATCTTCTTGACCGAGTTAAAGAGCTTGGTCGCCTGGTCCCATTTCCCCTCGTTCCATGATCGGTATCCGTCGTTGAAAAGCCCGAGAGCCTCTACCAGACCGGGGTAGGAGTCATCGTCGTGGAAATCGAGAACCTCGAATACGCCGACCGGCTCGGTCTTTCCCTTTACGATGACGTAGTCGACCTGTCTCGTCCGGTAGGTCGCCTTGACCGCCTTGTAGGTAAACTCACTGATCAGGATGTGGGCCCCGTACTGCTTGCAGGCGCTTTCGATGCGAGCGGCCAGGTTAACCCCGTCACCTATGACTGTATAATCCATTCTCTTGGGGGAACCGATGTTTCCGGAGACGATTGAATCCGTGTTGATGCCCATTCCGTGATCAATGGCCATCTTTCCTTCGGACGATCTCTTGTCGTTGAATACCTTGAGGTCGGTCATCATGCGGATGGCGGCTCGAACGGCCCGGTCGGGATCGTCCTCGTGGGGAACGGGGGTTCCGAAGATGCACATCATCGCATCCCCGATGAACTTGTCGAGCATCCCACCTTCGTCGGTGATGCAATCCACCATTATGGTAAAGTAGTCGTTGAGCAACTTGACCGTCCCCTGAGCTCCGAGCTCCTCGGTGATGGTGGTGAAGCTCCTGACGTCCGAAAAGAGGACGGTGCCGACGCTTTGCTTGCCTCCCATGATGTCTTCGTCACCCCCACCCGTAGTCATCAACTGGTCCGCAAGTTCCGGATCCATATAACGCGACATGGTCGACTTCATTCTCTTCTCTGAACTAATGTCTTCGATCATTAGCATGGCACCCATGATTTTTTGGTCGCTCTTACCCGACTGATCTACTCCGGTTATCCTGTCGGTTTTGCCCGTAAGGGGAGTCAAGGTGATGTTGACGGAAAGGGTTTCGCCTTCAATTTGAAGTTCGGCATCGAGAAACTCCTCGTTTTCCTGTACCGCCTCAAGTTTGTTCAGGAGCCACTCGTTGGGGCCGCTTAAGAGACTGGAGGCCGACTTTTCGAGGATGGCGGCTTCATGGGGAATCTTGAGGATCCGCAAACCGGCGGGGTTGCAGGTCTTGACGACGCCGTTTTCATCGAAGGTGAGAACGGCATCGTGCATGCTGGAGAGGATGCTCTGGGAGTAGTTCATTTGGCTCTGAACGTCGTCGAAGAGCTTGGCGTTCTCGATGCCCATCGAGATTTGCGATGTAAAGGCGGCCAGCCTTTTCTCGTCCTCGGCGTTGAAGGACCCTCCTCTCTTGTTGAGCACCTGGCTTACGCCTATCGTCTTACCCGCCTTGCTGAAGACCGGCATGCAGAGGATCGACCGGGTGAAAAAGCCGGTTTGCTTGTCGAAGGACGGATTGAAGCGCAGATCGGCATAGGCGTGGGGTATGTTGACGGCTTTTCCCGAAGTAAAAACGGTTCCGGATATGCCTAGGTGATTGGGAATTCGGATGGTTGACTTCTCATCCAGTCCCTCACCGACTTCCGTATACAGTTCATTGGTCTTCTCGTCGTTGATGAAGAGAGTGGCCCTCTCGCAGTCAAGCATGGTCGAGATCGTGGTGATGATCTTCTGCAGGAGTGGAGTAAGCTCGAGCTCGGATGAAACTTGGGAGACGACGTCGAGGAATTCGAGTTCCTGCTTTCGGGCCGCCTCGATTTGCTCGACGATGATGTTACCCTGGATGGCGATGGCCGCTTGCTCGGTCATGGCCTCCAGCATATCCAGGTCGTCCTGTTCGAATTCCCCGTCGATCTTGTTGAGAATCTGCGAAACGCCGATCTCCTCGCCGCTGACGGTGCGCAGCGGTGCGCAAAGGATGCTTTTGGTTCGAAAACCGGTCCTGACGTCGACCGCCTTGTTAAACCTCTCGTCCTTGTAGGCGTCGTGAATGATGACGCCCTCGTTCTTGGTAAAGGCCCAACCGGCCACGCCCTTGGTGTTGAGGATACGGATTTCCCTTCTAAAATTTCCCTGGGCTATACGGGAGTAGAGCTCTCCGGTGGCCGGGTCGTTCAGGAAGATAGTTCCCCTTTCGGCTCCAATGGTGGAGGTGGTAATCTTGACGAGGGTTTCCAGCGCCTCGTCCAGACTTTTTGTCTTGGCTAAGTCTGTCGTGACCTGCAAGAGCATGTCCGAGAACCGCGAAGTTCTCTTTGACTTAGGTCCTTCGGCGCTTTTCGAATCGGATTTTTTCTTATCTTCCATGGGTCTTTTCCAGTTCAGAGCGGAGCTCGATGATGGTTTCCTGTAATTCCTTGAACTCCATTGTTTTCAATTGTTGTTCTTTCTGGATGCTCTCCTTGTGCAAATGGCCTTCCTGGTCGATTTCCTCTCTCAGGGCGTTAACCATTCTCTTGAAGTGGTTGATCTCATTCAGGTGGGACGCCACCGCTGACTGAACGGCGTCTTCCCTAAGGATTTCCTCCTCCTCCAGTTTAGACCTGAGCATGGCCACGTTTTCACGGAGAGTACGAATTTCCGAGGCTGCATCATTGACCGCCCTTTGCACGGCATCCTCCTGGCGGTTCTTCCCCTCATCCAGTTGGGCTCGCATGATGGAGACAGAGTTGCGCAGTTGCTGGTTTTCCTTTGAGGAAGTCGCAAGGGCTTTCTGAACGGCTTCTTCCGCCTCGAGGTTCTTGCGGTCGATTTCCTCCCTCATTTCCGAGACGTTTTGCTTGAGAGAGCGGATCTCGGATTCTTTCTGGGACAACGCCAGTTGAGCCATGGAGGCTTTCTCGGCTAGGATTTGATCCATTTTCTCACGGGTCGAGGCAAGGGTTTGCTTGAGAGACTTGATCTCGGCAGCCGCTAGGGCTTCCATCCGTTGGACGCTGGCGGATTCCTGGTGCTGGGCTTCCTCCAACTCGTTTCTCAAGTGCTCAATGGTGTCGCGAAGGGATTTCTTTTCCGCCTCGGCTCTGGACGCCGTTTTCTGGATGCGGTCCTCCTGCCGGTTCTGGGATTGTTCCAGTTGATCCCTAAGTCCTTGGAGGGAAACCTTTAACTGGTTGTTTTCGGCGTGGGCGGAGGAATAGGCGTCACGAATGCTGTTTTCCTTGTCGATCTCGGCCTTATCAAGTTCATTCCTGAGCTCAGCAATGGTTGATTTAAGGGACTGGATTTCCTTGGCGGAGGTAGCTCTTGCCCGCTGGACGCGCTCTTCCTCCCTCGCCTTCATCCGCTCGACGTTCTCCCTGCTGAAGGAAAGGGCCTCCTTGAGTTGACGGATTTCATCGTTCGACTTGTTAATGGCCGACTGTACGGCATCCGCCTCCTTTGCGGCAGCCAAATCGAGTTCCTCCCTCAGGGAACCGATGGTCTCCTTGAGGGATTTTAACTCAGAGGCATGGGTGCTTGAGAGTTTTTGCGTAGCGTCTTGCTTGTCCGCCTTCATCCGTTCGAGCTTTTCCCGCGAAAGAAAGAGGGTAGCCTTTAGGGAGGTGATCTCGGCGGAAGATCTCGAAACAGCCTTCTGCACCGCTTCGGCCTGACGATTTCGGGCGTCATCAAGCTCTTCCCTCAGCGCCTCGATGCTTTTCCTGAGTGAATCCACTTCCGCCCTGGAAGCGGAACGGGCCTTCTGCAGATCGTCCTCATGCTCGGCGCCGACCGCGTCAAGCTTGAGCCTGAGGCTTTGGGAAGACGCGCGAAGTTGCTCCAGTTCCATATTCAACTCGCTTTTTGCCTTTTGCACGGCTTCATCCTTATCAATTCCCATCCCGTCGATCTCAACCCGGAGCTCGGTTATGTTTTTCTTCAGTTCCAGGTTTTCCCTGTTGGCTTCGGAGAGGGCATTCTGGGATTCGTGGCGGGCTTTTTCCTTAGCCTCCTCCAGACCGCTCCTTAAGCTGGCCACCAATTCCTTAAGCTGCTTTTGCTCACTGAGATGTATCTGGTTGGATTTCTGCACCTCGTCATCTGCGCGAGCAAGGCTTTCCTCCAACTCGCTTCTGAGTTCGACCAGCGTCTCCTTGAGAGAGGTGTTTTCGCGATCTAGAACTGCCAGGCTTTTCTGGCGAATTTCATCTTGTTCCTGAGCTTTGTTGGTTAACTCATCCCTAAGTGCAAGAATGGTTTGTTTCAGAAAACGATTCTCTTGCAACAGGATTTCAGCCTCCTCTGGGGATAGTTGAGACATTGAAAAAATCTATCCTTTAGATGCGGCAATGTAAATAACAAGATTTGGAGTTTGAGGATTGTGCTTGCCAAGCTTACTCACTACAAATTTTTTGTTTTTTCCTTCGCATGAATCTCCGATACCTCAAGTCCAGTCCGACAATCTTACCCTTGTTAGCCGCATTTCTTTTTTTTGGTTGTGGGTCGAACGAACGTGATGCGTCTCATTCGGATGATGAATCGCAAGGCCAAGGAAGCGAGGGATCCAATGAGATTTCAGCCATTTTCAACGACACCGAAGCGGGCGTTAAGCAGGGCTTGGAGGAATTCTTGGGCGGGGGCACCCCCCCCCTCCGTGTCGACCAACCTATTGAGAAGATTGTTCCGGTAATCACCCTTCCCGATGCTCCGATTGTCGTTGACGATCCTGACGCGGGCGGCAAGGAACCGCTGAAGTCCGATCCGCTGGAGGACGCGGAAACCGAGAAGGCCCTTTCCGCACTTGAGGAAAATACCCGTTCTCTGCAGGAATCTCACGACAAGTTGGAAAGGATCAACAACCGCAAGGACCAGGAGATAGCGACTCTCTCCACCCTAAACAAGCAGCTGATTGCCGAAGTAAACCGGCTTAAGGGCAGGGGCCTTGACCTTTCCGTACCCGAGCTAACCGGTGATGGATCCTCGAACTTCAAGTTGCAGGGCCTTCGCTCCGAGAACAAGAACCTTCGGGGAAGTCTCCGCATCAAGTCCATTGAAAACGAGGATTTGCGGATGAGGATCGATTCCCTCGAGGAGCGAATAAGCGTTCTTGAACTGAACCCATCCAAAAAGCTTACCGGTTCCAATCCTTCCTCCTTGACCGACCTTATCTCCGGTTTCGATCCGAGCAAGCCTGCGGAGCCTACGGGCTCAGGAACCAAGGAGCCTGGTCTTGACGACCTTATCAACAAGGCGCCCTTGCTTGGAACTGGCTGCAGCCTACAGTTCGACGCGGTGGTAACTGCCCTCAACGGCAAGAACAAGGAAGCCTTCTACACCGAGTTCTTCGTAGTCAACTCTGACGTCGAGACCGTCTTGAGAAAGGGGGGGATCAACCTAGCGGACTTCTCCGGAATCGATTCCTATGCCGAGCTCTGGGCCCGAGCGAGAAAGAATTCCTTTCTTTTCCCGAACGTTCAGAAGACCGTGAGGTCGCTCCTCATGAAATTGGTGGAAGACGGCCAAGGACAGCGGATAAGGACCGATATCAACGGCGCCGCTTCGCTGGAGGGGCTTCCTCCCGGCAAGTTTTACGTGATTGGGACGGCATCCCTGGGTAAGGTGGGGGTTACCTGGAGTGTTCCCGTTCAATTGAAGACGGGTGCGAACAAGCTCTCTCTCACCTTGGCAAATGCCACTTGGAGCCTTTGAACATAGGCATTTTATTGGAATTGCCAAGCCCCTTCAATTGCCGTAAGTCTTTCAAAACTAGATAAACCCCCGTCACGCCATTATGAGTCCGGAACAATCATCCGATCACACGAAGCTCCAACTTTCCTTTAGCCAAAAGCTGAGTATTCTTCTTTCTTTCTCTAAGGATAAGATTGTGGAGCAAATTCAATGCGTTTGGTTCGTACTCGCATACATGATTTTATTTCAGTTGCTTGTGCTCGGCCTGCCAGTCGTATATGCCGCAATGATTGGCGTTGGGATCGTCATCGTCATCGTTGGCTTGGCCTTTTTCATGGAAGGTCTTCGGTTGGGGCTGATGCCGCTCGGAGAAGTCTTGGGCTCGACTCTGCCAAGGAAAAAAGTCTTTGGTATTCCTTGTCTGCCCATGAGTTTGGCTTTTGGGTTTGTCTTGGGTGTTTTCGCAACCTTTGCCGAGCCCGCCATTGCCGTCCTCCAGCAGGCAGGTGCTGCAGTTAGGCCAGATCAAGCTCCACTGCTTTATACATTGCTCAATCCATATTCAAGTTCCTTGGTTCTGTATGTGGGAATTGGCGTCGGTATAGCGGTTATGCTCGGAGTCTTGCGATTCTACAAAAGTTGGTCGCTCAAACCCTTTATCTACGTTGGCGTGCTGACATTGTCCGCCATCACTCTTTATTTTCAGTTCGAACCCAGTGGCACCCTCAGTCCGGTGCTGGGGTTGGCATGGGACTGTGGTGCCGTAACCACTGGTCCTGTGACCGTTCCTCTGGTTCTGGCTTTGGGGATTGGGGTTTGCAGAATCGTCGCTACGGGAGGGTCCAGCAACACTGGTTTCGGCGTAGTTACCTTGGCATCCCTTTTTCCCATTCTGGCCGTCCTCACTCTTAGTTTTCAGCTCTTTACTTCTGACGACTACTATGGGGCTGCTAACTTCAAGCAAGGTAATGATGATGGTGACAAGGTAACCGCCGACTATATCATTAAAAACAGAAAAACCGCCGACAAAGCCAAGTTAGAGAAGGCTTTTGATGCCTTTTTTGAAAGCAATTCCTCCCATGCTTCTGTTTTGGCTTCCATTCACGACAAGGAAGGTCCAGTTGTAGACGAAAAGTCTCGCGGCACCGATGTACTGAAGGCTTACATCAACCTTATCGAGAAAAGCCAACCGAGTTCCACTTCGGTACAGGAAGAAGATTTTGATCAGGAGGAATTATCGGCGTTTCGGGAGCAGGGAACCTTGCCCGCAAACCATAAGATCAAGTTCATGAACACGGATGACAATGCGAGTTGGTCGACAACCGCAGGTGGGATTGCCTTCACGGGCGATGCCGGCCCAAGTTCTTTCACCATCGTCAAGGTTGCCGATGCTACCCCTGAACCGCCTTCCAAGTCTTGGTTGTTGCCGAAAGATGAAAAAGGTGAACCGAATCGAACTGTAGGGCAAGATTTGGCGGTCAAGTTCTCGAGCTATTTTACTACTGCCGACTCGCTTAAAGATGCCTTTTTTCCAGTGCCTAACAGGGGTGCCTTGGAGGGTGCGGTCTGGGCGATTGCACCTCTCTCGCTCATTCTCCTTGGACTTCTCATCTTCGGTTTGAGGCAAAAACCCAAGCATCTCGATGAATTGATCATAGGAATTATTTGTGCTGTTGCTGGAATGACCTTTTTCGGACTCGGGATAGCGATTGGGTTGACCCCGATGGGTGATCAGTTGGGGACTAATATTGTTACCTCCTTTACCCCAACGAAACCCTGGCAATACCTTAGTGGGATCCAAGAACCTCTGATCGCCGGGGAAAGCGGAAAGTTCATTGCCATTATTTTCGCCTTTATTTTGGGCTATGGCGCCACTCTGGCCGAACCTGCTCTGAATGCCTTGGGTGCTACTGTAGAGAAGATAACCGTCGGGGCGTTCAAGAAAAGCCTTCTTATGCAGGCCGTTGCCATTGGGGTAGCCTGCGGTATCGGTACCGGCGTTGCCAAAATAGCCTTCAATCTGGATCTTTGGTACCTCCTGATTCCACCCTATCTTGCCCTTCTAATCCTTACCTTTGTATCAAGTGAGGATTTCGTTAATTTCGGATGGGACAGTGCGGGCGTTACTACCGGTCCTATTACCGTTCCCTTGGTTCTTGCTATGGGTTTGGGCATAGGAATGAATGTTCCTGGGGTCATTGATGGATTCGGCGTTCTTTCTCTGGCATCCGTTGGCCCGATCATTACCGTTCTGACCGTCGGTCTGCTTGTCAGGAAAAAGCCGAAACCCGAAGAAGAGGAATCACCCCCAACCGTAGTGGAGGCATCATAAGATGAGTGATTTAAGTAAAAGCAATCAAATTTCTCTCCTCAGCCTGATTCTTCCCAAGGAATCGCTGGATCCGGTTTGTGCGTCCGTCAATTCTGCTGGAGCAACTGGTATTTTTCAGGTCACAGCCAGAGGTTCCGTTTTGAGTGAAGGAGGCTTGCTCAATCGTTTTTTCCCTCCCCCCGCACCCGAGCAACTTCTTCTTCAAGTACTTGTTTCCAATGATAAGGTTGATGAGGTTACGGAAGCCGCAATCAAGGCTGGCCATCTCGACAGAGTCGGTTCTGGTGCAGTCTTCACAATCGATTGCAATGATGCATCGTTTTCCAAGTCCTTTCCCGGTAGTCACTCGAACGACGAGAGGGATTCCAGTCCGGTGGGATCGGGCGAACTTGAAGCCATCTGCTGCATTTGTGAAAAGGGGATTGCCGACGACATTGCCCAAGCCGCTCTGCAAGGAGGAGCTCCCGGACCAACCATTACTTTCGGTGAGGGTGGGGGAGTGAGGGACAAGATACCCCTCCTTCGAATGACCAAAGGCCCCGAGAAGGAGTTCGTCTGGTGCGTCGTGGAAAAAGCGGAAGCCGATGATATTTTCGGCGGAATGGCAAGGGCCGGCAAGATTACCGAACCTGGTCGTGGATTCATGTACTCGATCCCCGTCCGATCGGGCTTGATCAACGTATCCAGTACTGTCTCCTCATCAGGTCTTGGAGCCAATATGGAGCAGATTATTTCTGCGTTGGACGACCTGAAGGGCGGGAAGGAATGGAGAACCGCCGCAGATGCAGGCAAGACCCAGTCCCTCAAGACGACCACGCCTTTGCAAAACCTGGTCGGGCTTTATTGCATCGTCCCCCGCGATAACTACGAGGACGTTTACGATTCAGTTCTCGAAGCCGGCGCCCCCGGTGTAAGCACGAATTTCGGCGTTATGGTCGACTCGGGTTCGGATGACCAGAACGAGGAGTGGGCCCTGGTCTACACCTCGGTAGGACCGGACAGCGTCGACTCCCTCCGGGAAAAACTGACGTCGAGGTTGACGGAGCTGAATATCTCCCGCTTCGCCTTCTATTCCTTGCCTATTCCCAGGGCCCTTACCTATTTGGGCGGCTAAAGCCTGATTTAAAGTAAGGGTTGCGAGCTTACGTCTCAGGCGGTCGTTCTCTCATTTGCCTAGGTTGAACCTAAGGGAAGACCACTCGTTAAGGCTTTCGTTCTTGGGCGAGGCTTTCAGACCCATAGCGTCTATTCGTTCCAGAAAATCTGCTTCGACCTTTTCCATTTCACGGGTGAGGATGCCCGAAAGAACGAGAGTTCCTCCGTCCCTCACCTGACCGACAAGCAAATCAGAGTTTTTCAGGAGTACGTCAGCCTGGATGTTGGCCAAGACTACGTCGTATTGCTTACCTTCAGGAAGATCCTCCAAGGGCAGTGTCTCGAAGTCCACCTGGCCCTCGATCGAGTTAAGGGAGGTATTGTCGATCGATACCTTGATGGCATCGGGGTCGCAATCAACCCCTTTCACGGTTTTAATGCCAAGAAGACTGGCCGACAGGGAGAGGATGCCGGACCCGCATCCAACGTCCAGGCAATCCGCGATTTGGTCCGCCCTGTCGGCAACTATCGAAACCAATGCCTGCAGGCAAAGGCGGGTGGTTTCATGGTTGCCCGTTCCGAAAGCCATTCCCGGGTCCAGGTAGAGGGCATGGTGATCTTTTGGAACCAGATAACTTTCCTTTTCCCAGATTGGCACCCAGTGGACGTTGTCATGAGCCCAGGGATGAAAGTGATGCTTGTAGGCTTCCTTCCAGTCTCGATCTATCAATTCCTTCAGATCGAAGGGAACCGCAAAGGGCTCTTCGAGCAGCGATTCCAGTTCCCGTCCCGCCTCTACGGCTTTCTTTTCTGAGTCGAAGAAACCCTCGAGCAAGCCCTTTCCGTCAAGGTGGCTTACCACCATGCTCCAGTTGCTCGGAGCCAATTCGTAGAGGGCGTCCTCAAGCTCGGCGACCGCGCCCGCTTCGATGGGGAGGCTGGCCTTAATCACGTCTCGGGAAAAGGAATAGCTCCGGTGGAAAGGTCCCTGATGACCGCCGGAAGAAGCATATGCTCGACGGCATGAACCTTCTGCTCGACCATCTCCAAGGTATCGCCCGTCATGATACGAACGGGCGACTGGGCGATTATTCTTCCCCCGTCAATCTCCTCGTTGACCCAATGAACCGTGCAACCGGTAATTCCGACGCCGTATTCGAACGCCCGGTTAATTGCATCAAGCCCCTTGAAACTGGGAAGCAAGCTTGGGTGAAGGTTGATCACCCTCCCTCCAAAGGCATCGAGGAAAGGGCTTTTGAGGACCCTCATGAAACCGGCTAGTACGATCAATTCGGGATCAAGGAGCCGGATTTTTTCAATCCAGATTTCTTCCGTTCGTTCATCCAGTTTCGTTTTAAAGGATCCGCCCTCGAGGCTGTGGTTTTCCACGCCATTTTCTTGGGCGATCCGAAGAATCCCTGCATCGTGAACGTCGGCGAGAATGGCCTTTATCCTAGCGTTTCCGAGAAGTTGGCCTGCTTGAGCGCGCAGAACCGCTTCCGCATTGGATCCTTTGCCCGAACCTAGAATGACCGTATTCATTTCTTGCCGGTTTGGGGAAGAGTAAGGATTTTATCAATCAGTGAGGATGTACTGAGCCCCTCCAGGAAAGGTACGAACTTAATGGAGGCACCGACCGACAGGAGGGCTTTCCTCTCTTCTTGGTCTATGGTCTCCTCGGTATAGTCGCCTGATTTGACGTAGACGTCCGGTTGCAGGGCAAGGATTTCCTTCGTCAACCTTTGCCCGTCGAAAAGGGTAACCCCTGATACGCAGGAAAGAGAATTCAGTAAGTAGGCCCTCTCTTCCTCGGGAAGAACGGGCCGATGGTCGCCTTTGAGCAGCCGGACGCTTGCGTCCGAGTTCATGGCAACCCAAAGGTAGTCCCCAAAGCCGGAAGCCTCCGTAAGACTGAAAACGTGACCTGCATGAACGAGGTCGAAGCATCCGTTGGTAAGAACGAAGGACTTACCTTCCCGCCGGGCATTCATTCTGTAGGAAACGGCATCGGCAAGAGAAGTGGCGGATGTACCCGTGACGTCCTTTTTGTTGATTGTGATCAAATCATTCCCCCTCGAAAAAACGCTTCGCTTTGCCCATGAAGCCTTCCTCCGCCGATAAGTCCGTATCTCCGCAAGATTTTCCGAATTCAACCAGTTTTTCACGCTGTTCCTTGGACAGCTTCCGGGGAACCTCGATGATCACCCGGGCGTAGAGGTCGCCCGTTCTGGAAGGCGATCTGAGGTTGGGCATGCCCTTGTCTCGAATGCGGAAGGTTTTGTTGGAGGGCGTTCCTGCCGGAATCTTGAGGGAAACCTTTCCCTCGAGGGTGGGAACCTCCACCACGCCACCAAGGGTTGCCAACGTGAAGGGGATCATCATTTCATGAAACAAATCATCTTCATCCCTTTCGAAGAAATCATGAGCCTTTATTCTAACGTCTACGTAAAGGTCGCCACTCGGTCCGCCCCTTGGTCCTGCGTCACCTCTTCCTCTCGAGCAAAGCCTGTTCCCATCGCCCACGCCCTTGGGAATGTTGATCTTGATGTTGGTGGGAGATCTTTTGCGCCCTTCGCCTTTGCACTCGGCGCAAGGGTTTTCGATCGTCACGCCCGATCCACCGCAGGTCGGACAGGTCCTGCGGATGCTGATGAACCCTTGGTTGGATGCCACCTGGCCAATGCCTCCACAGGTGGAGCACATGGTCTTTCCGGAGCCCGAGGCAGCTCCATTGCCGGAACATTGCAAGCATTCTGCATGATGGTGGTACTTGATTTCTTTTTCCACCCCGGTTGCGGCTTGCTCGAGGGAAATCTCAACACTTACCCTGAGGTCGGAGCCTCTTTGTTCGGCGCCTCCCCCGGAAGAGGGTCCACCACCGAAGAAATCCTCAAAGATACTGCCGAATCCGCCTCCGCCTCCACCACCGAAAACGTCCCTGAAAAGATCGAAGGGGTCCACGCCTCCCGCTCCCGTTCCGCCACCACGGAAGGCATCGTGTCCGAACTGGTCGTATTTCCTTCTCTTGTCGCCGTCCTTGAGAACCTCGAAGGCTGCGGAGATCTGCTTGAATTTCTCCTCCGCCTCCTTGTCGCCGGGGTTCTTGTCGGGGTGGTATTGTACGGCGAGCTTGCGGTACGCCTTTTTGATTTCTTCATCGCTGGCGTTCCGGTCGACCCCGAGCACTTCGTAGTAGTCTTTTTCCGACATTGGACGTAACTGGGTATTCTATTCGGAATCTTCCTTAGCCGGGGCTTTGGCCAAGATAACGGTTGCGGGACGCAAAAGTTGTTCCCCGATCCTGTAGCCTGGGCGGACTGTGTTGATTACAGTTCCTTCTTCTTGCTCGGCATCCTCTTCATAGCCAATGGCTTCGTGAAATTTGGCATCGAAGTCCTCGCCCTTCGGGTCGATTACGGCCAAGCCGTATTCGGACAAAGTGGATTCGAGAAGGGACATTGCCATGGAAAAGCCTTCCACGAACTGGGCGGCCTTCTCGTTTTTCTTGGCCTCGGCAAAGCCCAATTGGAAGGCATCGATGACGGGAAGCAGGTCCCCGATGATCTGCGATCGCGTTCTCTGGACTGCGTCCTCGCGATCGCGGATGGATCTTTTCCTGACGTTCTCAAGATCGGCGACCGCCCGCAGGTATTTCCCGTTGAGATCATCCTGCTTGCCATAGGCATCGTCCAGTTTTGACTGTAATCGGGTGACGGAGGCCTTTTTCTCCTCATCCTGTTGTTCCTCGGGAGCGTCCTCCTCATGCTCGACGTCCGTCTCCGGGTTTTCCAGTTCACTTTCTTTTTCTTCTTTTTCCATTTTGCTTGTTCTAGAATTTTCCACTGCACTCTTCCCTATGTTTAGCTTTTCCGCATTCGGAATTTTCCCGAAGCATTTGGCTCATCCTGCATATTGACAGAAAATCGGTCCGTAACCAAGACGCTAGTTTCCTCAGGAGAAGATAATGAGCAACTCGTGAAGTATGGGCTCAAGGCCTGTTCCCCTTTGCAAATGGGCTCACCATCCACAAGCAACCCGTTTCCAAGGGCGTGAATGAGTGTGGCGTCAGCCTCGGCTTCCTTAAGTTCTACTTTCTCGTCCGGAGCCAGGTTCAATTTACGGATACGAAAGAATTTCGAATCCGCAATCGTTTCAATGCCCACCTCCTCCGAGGTGTGGATTGGGCTTGGTTCATAATCGGTGAAATCAATGCACTGCATGGACTTCTCGACATTCAGTTTTCTCGGTCGGCCGTCCAGTCCGTCCCTGTCCCAGTCGTAAACCCGGTAAGTGGTATCTGAATTTTGCTGGATCTCAAGAATCAGGTTGCCGGCATCTATGGCGTGCATCCTTCCACTCTCTACCAGAATTGAATCACCTGCTCTGGAGGATACGCGATGACAAAGGCTCTCAGCCGTATTCTTGGTAATAGAGTGGTGGAAGAGCTCGGGGGAAGTGTTTTTTCTCAGCCCGATGAAGAGCCCCGCTTCTTCAGTAGCTTTCGCCACATACCAGTTTTCAGTCTTGGGTTCCCCACCAAGCTGTTCCGCCAGCTCGGCGGGCGGATGAACCTGGAGGCTTAGCCTTTGCGAGCAATCCAGCCATTTGACGAGGAGCGGGAAGGGGAGATCCCTTGGCCAACTCGGCCCCATCACCTGATCCCCTTCCTTCAGGAGCAGTTCCCTTAGGGGCAAGCCCTTGAAATCCGTATTCGACACCACGGAATTATCCTCTTTGCGGTCGACGATTTCCCAAGACTCGCCGAGGTGATTCGAAGGCGGGGTGTCGCGACCCAGGTAATTCCGGATCTCAGCTCCTCCCCAAACTCTCTCCTTGTATATAGGTTCAAACTTGAAAATCATTAATTTATGCTGTTCTATACTAATATGTGTGATGTGGAAATACGTTTGTGTCGGATGCCGGCATGATCTCGGGAACCTTGGATGGCGAATTCAGTTTCTGAGTCCGGAAGGGGCTTGGGCAGCGTGAGCCCGGGCAAAAAACCGTGGCTCGCCATAGCCAGCGGGGCGGGGGCTATCTTGTTGCTTGTTTCCCTGATTGACTACAACCCGGCCAGTTATCATTCCGTGCCGCCCGCCGGTTCTGACCCCCTGCTGGGGAAATTCGGAGTCATTCTCGCACGATATCTCTATGGTTTTCTCGGCTTGGGAGCTTGGTTGATGCCTTGGCTCCTGGCCATGATCACCTTTCTCTCCACCGTCAAATCCGATACCAGGGAAAAGGTGCGCAAACTCTCGACCATCCTCGTAGCGATCATGTCCATTAGCGTTCTGGCCAATATTCGCGACCATTCCCTAATCGCCGCCGCCGAGGATACGATCTTTGCTCAAAATGCCTACGAGCATGGGGCGGGTGGGTCGCTTGGGGCCTTATTTTATTCCGGCTTGCCCCTGTTTGCCGGTCCGGATGAAAGCATGGGTGGCTTCCTGAGGATTTGGTTTGGCGCTCTCGGTACTACAATCCTCATGATTTGTCTCCTGACCGGTAGCCTCTGCATTCATTTTTCCATGCAGCCGCTCAAGGTGGCTCTGGCGTTTGTTGGCGTCGGCCGAAAGGTTTCCGAGAAAATTCCCGTTAAGCTTTCCACCCCGACTCCGTCCGCTGATTCCCCTGAAAAGGACAAGGGTTCAGGCAATGCGGAAGCGGAGAGCGAAGGCGAGGGATTTCCGCCGAAAAGTTCCAAACGAAAAGGCCTGTTTTCATGGTTTGGCAAGGATTCCGAAGATGACGTCCTCTTTGGGGATGTTTCCCTCCAGAAAGATGCCTTGATCGACGTCGGTGCCCCGTCCCAAAAGAAACCTAAAACCAAGCGTTCCAAGAAAAAGGAGCCCGATCAGACAAATGAAGAGGATTCGGTGGAGAAATCAAAAGAGCCCGAACCGGAACCGGAGACGCCCGATGAGGTCGAGATTCCCGATCCCGAGCCGGAGGAAGACGATTCGGATGGGCTGGACGGTTTCAAGGTAGTGCGGGCAGCCAAGACGGAGAAGTCAGCCGACCTCTTCCCCGAACGAAAGGGCGATTACCACTTCCCCACCCTCGATCTTCTCATGGATCCGCCCGAAGAGGAGTCGAGCGGGGACGAGGATCACATGATCAAGGCCAAGAGGCTCAAGGAAACCTTGTCGCAATTCAAGATTGAGGTGGAACTGGGCGAAGTTCACACGGGCCCCGTCATAACTAGGTACGACGTTCATCCCGCCGCGGGGGTAAAGGTGGAAAAAATCGCCAACCTGGACAAGAACTTGGCCATGTCCCTCAAGGCTGAAAGCGTAAGAATTCTGGCGCCTGTCCCAGGCAAGGGATGCGTGGGCATAGAGGTTCCGAATGCGAAGCCCGCTCCGGTCTGCCTGAAGGAAATCCTCGAGTCGAAGGCCTGGGCGGCGGCGGGGGCTGAAATACCAATCGTTCTGGGCAAGGAAGCCAGCGGTCGGCCGTTGGTTGCCGACTTGACCAAGATGCCGCATCTTCTGGTGGCGGGATCAACCGGTTCCGGGAAGACGGTATGCATCAACGCGATCATCGCCTCCCTTTGTTATCATTCCAGCCCCGAGGACGTCCGATTCATCATGGTGGACCCGAAGATAGTGGAGATGAAGGTATACAACGATCTTCCTCATATGCTCATCCCAGTCGTTACTGAGCCCAAGAAGGTGCCCGGAGCCCTCAAGTGGCTCCTCGCTGAAATGGAGAGAAGATATCAGATTTTTTCCAAGGTGGGTGTGCGGAACATTGCCGGATTCAACGCCAAGATTCTCAAGGACAAGGAGGAGAAGGAAAAGGCCCAGTTGCTTGATGCAGAGATGTCGGCGGAGGAAAGAGCGGCCCTTTCGACCATCGAGGTGCCTCGGGACGACGACGTGCTGGAGATCCCGGAGAACAAGCTTCCCTATATCGTATGCATCGTCGATGAGCTTGCGGACTTGATGATGGTTGCTCAGGCTGACGTCGAGACGGGCATCGCACGGCTCGCCCAGCTCGCCCGGGCGGCCGGCATTCATTTGATTATCGCCACCCAGCGGCCTTCGGTGAACGTTATTACCGGGGTTATAAAGGCGAACCTGCCCAGCCGGATCTCCTTCCGCGTGGCTTCCTTCCGCGACAGCCAGACGATACTCGACGCAAAGGGGGCCGAGGCCTTGCTCGGCAAGGGAGACATGCTTTTCATTCCGCCCGGCAGTCCCACCTTTTCCCGTGCTCAGGGTGCGTTCGTCAGTGATGAGGAGATCAACGGGATCGTTGAGTTCCTCAAGGTCAATGGTCCTCCGCAGATCATTGAGGAAGTGCGTGAGCAAATTGAATCAGCTGGGGAAGAAGACGTACTGGGAGGGGATGGCGATTCGGATGAGGATCCCATGTTGCGCAAGGCGGTCGAAATCATTCGTTCTACCAAGAGGGCCTCGACCTCAAACCTGCAAAGAAAACTGAGCATCGGCTACAACAGGGCGGCCCGCATCATGGATGAGCTCGAAGACAGGGGCTTGGTTGGTCCCGACGTGCAAGGGCAGGGTAGGGAAATTCTGATGGACCTGTGATAATCTTTCCACAACTGAAATCTCCGCTTGCAAAAAACGAATCGACATAGAAGTCTTTAGATACGAACTCAAGAAGTAGATGGCTATTGGACAAAAACTGGAAGAGGCAAGGAACAGGAAGGGCATTTCCCTGAGGGAAGCTTCCGAGAGTACCAAGATTCGCGGGGATTACCTCGGTGCCTTCGAGGCGGGCCAATTCGACGTCAATCTGCCCGAGGTGTACCTCAGGGGCTTCATCCGACTCTACGCAAGGTTTCTGGGCTTGGATCAGGAAGCAACACTTGCGGACTTGGATGTGGAACTTGGAAATTCTTCCAATCGATCCCAGAAGAAATCGCTCGGATCCTTGAGTTCTTCGGATGCCCCTGAGAGCGTGGATTACGCAAACGTGTCCTCCCCACAGGTCACCTCGGCTTCAGCGGCCAGGAACAGCAGTCCTTCACTGGCCAAACCTTTGCTGATCGTCGGTATATCGTCCGTCCTTCTTTTGTTCGGACTTATAATATATTGGGTAATTTCCGGGGGTGAAGGTGGCGAAACACCGCTCGCCCCGGGTGCAGGCCCCAGTTCCATCACCGAAACGAATCCGCCCGAAGGCAGACCTGCTGTCGCTCCTGCAAGTCAAGCTCGCTCCCTTCGCCTTTCCTCCGTCGGCCCGATCAATAGGCTCATAGTGATCGACGAGGGAGCCGAGGAGCAAGGCACCCTCGAATTCCCCAACCTAGCCTCTGGATGGAAGAAGGAGCTGCCCTTCAAGGGATCGTTCAGGCTATGGTGTTCCTCGCTTGAAAACTTGAGGTTCTCCGTTGATGGCGAACCTGAAAAGGGCATCTCGGGAGAGGGTGGGGGAAGCTTCGCATGGCCCCCTAAGCCTTGAACCTTTGACGGATCTCTTTCTTGGTCTCAGCGACCGGAAGGAATAATCTTTAATTCCAAGGCCTTACCTTTTCTGATTACGACCACCTTGGTCTCGTTGCCGGCTTTGAGTGAGCTTATGGCATCGGTGTAGTCGTAAATGGTTTCCACTTTCCTGCCTCCCAGTTCGACGACGAGGTCTCCGCTCCGAAGTCCGGCCGAATCAGCCGGTCCACCTTTGCTGACACCCGAGAGAAGCAATCCTTTTTGGTCGGTTTGGGAGTAGTCGGGGATGGTTCCAAGATAAACCCTGAGTTTGCCTCTGGATTTGGGAGGGGGAGCCTGGGCGACATAATCCATCCCCTCCATTCTCCCGACGCCTTCCACCAACCTTACATAGAGCTTGGAGCAATCCACGATACCTTCGTAGTTTATTTTTTCGGGGGTATCGGAAGGCGAATGGTAGTCCTCATGCAAGCCAGTAAAGGCGCTAAGGATGGGTACCCCCTTGTTAAAGAAGGCAGTCGTGTCGGTGGGGATATGGCTGTCGTTCTGAAGGTTCAAGCTGATCCCAAGGGGTATGTTTGCTCTTTGAATGAGCTTTTTCCAAGCGGTCGAGGATCCCACGCCGTGGAGGGTAAGCTTGTCCTCGTATCTGCCTACCATGTCCAGGTTCAGGTAGGCTATGATTTCTCTTTCCTTCGGATCTTCTTTATCAGGGGCGTTCGCACGCATGAAAAAGGAGGAGCCAAGGAGCCCGATCTCTTCCCCGGACCAAGCCGCCAAAAGGATGTCGAAGTTACTTTGCAAAAGACCTTTTGCCCTTAGTTCGGCAAGGAATTCGGCAATTTCCAGCAAAGCGCTTATACCGGATGCGTTGTCATCGGCTCCAGGGTGCATTTTACCTTTCTGGGATTTCTTGGCCCGCGAGCTTGCCTTGCCATAGCCTATGTGGTCCAGATGGGCTCCGACCATGATCATACGCTTGGTCTTCCTCCCCGGTTTGGCTCGGATCCAGCCGAGGGTATTTCTCCCGATTCCCTTTTTGCGGAGGACGGAAACTTCCATGTCCAGCCTGACCATCTTGAGTGTGAACCCCATTTGAGGTTCGCCGGGGAAGAGGCGATCGCAAACCGATTTAAGATCCTTCCCTTGGGCTTGAAAGATCTTAGCAGCGAGTTCCCGTGTTATCATGATGGCTTGGATGGAAATGGTCTCGTTGGTGGTTCCAGAGGAAAACTCGATCAGTTTGTCCTTGGGCTCGGCGAAATCAGTCACGAAGATGATGCCCTTGGCTCCGAGATCCCTTGCCACGGTCGCTTTCTTGCGGAAAGTCGAATGGTGAAAGGAGGCATCCTTTCTTTTGTCGCTCCAAGCACCGGGCAACTTCCTCAGAACCATGACCCACTTGTCCTTTACGTCGAGATGGACATAGGAGTCATACTCCGGCCAGTTTTCCGATTTCTTGATACGGACGCCATAGCCTGCAAAAACGATTTCCTTAACCGCTGAGTTACCCGAATCACTAAAGGACATGGGTATCCAATCCTTCTTGATTGCCAAACGCTCGGGATCCGACCAAGGTCTGCCTGCGAAATCAAGTCGGCAGGATGGAGACAACTCGGCTGAATTGAAAAATGGGAATTCCTGAAACCATCCATCCTCCATGGAATATGGTTCCATCCCGAAGGACTTGAAGGAGTCGGCTACGTACTGACTGGCCTTTTTGTTTCCCGGCGTTCCAGTGAGCCTTCCCTCCAGTTCCACGGAGCAGAGATAAAGAAGGTGCTTTTTTATATCCTTGGTGTTTACTTCCCCCGAGGTTTCCTTCCCGGAATCCTTCTGCTTCTCGGGTTGAGTCGGGATTTCCCGGGCAGGGGCAAGATCGAGGCGCCTGAGCATCTCCTCGTGGTTCCAGTTGGCCATGAAGATCTGGGACTTCTTGTCGTTCGTTCGGTTGCTTGTCCAAGCAAGGGTCTTTCCATCCGGGGAAAAAGCGGGCAAACCGTCGAAGCCATCCGCATCCGTAACTCGTTGGGGGTGCTTCTTGCCCTCGGCGTCCACCACATACAGTTCGAAATTATTGAAGCCGTGCAAGTTGGTGGAAAAAATGAGGTACTGGTCGGATGGGTGAAAGAAAGGGGCCCAGGACATGGCGCCGAGGTTGGTAACCTGTCTTTCCTTTTCCTTTTCAAGCTTCATGGTATAGATTTCCGCCTTGTGCCCATCTGGTGAAAACCTTCTCCAGCAGAGACGGTCGCCCGGAGTGTTGAAGAATGGTCCGCCGTCGTAGCCTGGAGTCCGGGTCAGTTGCCTAAGTCCCGTGCCGTCCTCGTTCATAATGAAGATGTCGTTAAAGTAGGACTTGTCTCGGGCAAAGATTTTAGCTTCATCGGGGGTGAGTTCCCTTGAGTAGGCATTTCGATTCGAGGCGAAGGCTATCTTCCTGCCGTCGGGTGAGTAGGAACCTTCCGCATCATACCCGGGGGCGGCAGTGAGGCGACGGATTTTCCCGGAGGTCAAGTCCTTACTGAAGACGTCGTAGTTCGGGTCGTAGTCCCAGCTGTATTTCCGGGCCTTGCCACTCTCCCTCTCGGAAAATTCCAACTTTTGCTTGAGGCTGGCGTTCGAGTCGAGGTGAGTGGAAGAAAAGAGAACCAATTTTTCAGTGGGGTGAATCCATGCGCAGGTGGTTTTTCCATTGCCCGTTGAAACGAGCTTGTTTTCTCCGGACTTCAGGTCGAGGAGGTAAATTTGGTAAAATGGGTTTCCTTCGTGGTTCTCGGACTGGTAAACCATTTTTTCTCCACTAGCCGAAAAGTAGCCTTCGCCGGATCTGACACCCTCGAAGGTGAGTTGCCTTGTTTTAGAGATTACCTCGGTGCAAAAGGCAAGGGAGTGAAAAAAGACGAATGCGAAGAACAGACTCAACTGGAAATTGGCTTTGAACATAAGATAAATTACTTTAACTATAATTCATAGGGTGCCCAAGCTCCAACGGCAACCCATCGATCGCTGAAAATGAAAAATAAAAGACCGTCCTCTGACTTGGGCTAAGCTTCGACCAGAACCTTCTTGGCGAACCAGAACCAGTTGTTTCCCTTGGTCAAAGCGGAAAAATCAACCTTAACGTGCTCTCCTTCGCTCGTATTGAGGCGAACGGAAACATCCTTTACGTTTCTTCCTTCGACGATGTTGCTGACTGCTTCTCTGGCTATTCCCAAATCTTCCGGGAATACGAAGTTAAGAAAAGGTTTGTTATGTAGTTCGTCGGCGGGAAATCCCAAAAAATCGGCCCATGCGGATCCGATCCCATGAAAGACGATCTCTCCGTCCACTATTTCCATCGTTCCGGAGAAGTCCGAATCAACGGACAAAGCGTCGAGGGTGAAAGACTTCTCCTCCATGGGAATGGAGCCTTTCATGGAGAGTTTATGGTTCTGGTAATGCTTTGGGGTTATGTTGAGCCTGCGCTTGAAGGCGCGATGGAAGTAGTGAACACTCTCGAAACCGCATGCGAGGGAAACCTGTTTGACGCTGACCTTGGTGGCGGAAAGCATTTTCTTGGCCTGCTCAATTCTCGTCCTGATGAGGTCCTCCGTCGGGCTGGCTCCGAATTCCTGCTTGTAGAGCGATGCGAACCGACTTGCGCTCAGGCCCATAATCGATGCCATTTGTCCAATCGTCCACGGCTTGGCGAAGTTTTCATGGACTTCCGACCGCAGATCCCGAAGTTTTTGGGAGTGATCCGGCATGGATAAGACAAAATCCTGTTTGGAGAAACGCAGGATCTTAGTGAGCAACTCATCCATCGCAGCGGCAACAACCCGATCAAAGAGCATGTCGGTGGCCCTGATTTCCTTGGTGATCTTATCGAGAATTGCATCGATGAAGTAGGTTTGGACAGGGGAGTAGATGGTGTCGCATTCTAGGCCGATCTGGGAAATCAGACGGGTCGCGTCGGAGCCCTTGAAGGAAATCACGTCGTATTCCCATTCAAATTCCTTGCTCCTGAGGTAGTGGGGCGAATCCGGGGATAACAACAGGCAGTCCCCGCGATTGACTTCACTCAATCCAATGCTAGTCTTGGCAAGGGCAGATGTTTTGAAAAAGTATAGGGTGAAAGACTTTTCTCCTTTGGCTTTGTCGACAAGAATGTCCTTGTCCTTCGTTACGCCAATCTCAATGGAAATTATTCGAATTTTCATTCAAAAAAAAGTGCATAAAATACGGGCAAAATATGATAAAAAACTTTCGCAGAGTCTTCATGAATTGGAGGATAAGTCAAGTTAAAGATGTCCTGTATGCACAAAAAAACTATTTAATATATTTATCATGTCAATCGCATAGTCGGATACAACTATAATTTCCGGGTATGAAGAATTAGCAACAAATGTGGTGAGTTTCAGGCATATACACAGACTAAATTTAAGATGGGTTGAGATTGTACTTATTATTACGTGCTTACAGCAAAAACAACCCGTTGGTCACGTCTCATGACGAAACAACAAACAAAACAACCCAAAAATCTAGATCAGGAACACACAACGACTAAATAGCTATTCGGTAAGACGTCCGATGGCTTTTAGAAGAACCTAATAGGTGCGCCTTCATTTCCTTGGTTTGCCTGCCTCTCATGCTCTTCGTCGGAACAAGGTGAGTCGGTGGGCGCACTGGCTTCGCGATCCGTCGATTTCACGAGCTTGTTGGACAACATGTAGTTTTCTACCTCTTCACCGCTAACGTCGGCAAGCATGACGCCGTCTACCTCAACACATGGAGAGAGGGGTTGCCCCGATTTCTCGACCATCTCGGCATAGATGTTTTGGTTATTGATAATATCCAGATCCTCATACTCTAGGGAATATTTTTCCATGATGGCCCGGACACCCATGCTCCAACCGCAGTGCGGTTTCAAGTAAGCTCTGATTTTCATAGATTTATAGATACAATTAATTTACTTAAATAGCAAACAGAAGCGATGTCGTTCGATACGGGTAAAACTATTTTGGGCAAGCTGGCTTTTCTTAACCGTTACAGCCTGGACGCGCCCCTGATCGCCGTACTGTGGCAGACGGTGCTTGCGAGGGACCTATCCGTTGAACTTGCCGTTTATCACCATTTAATCCTCGGTTCCAGCGTTTGGTTGGCCTACAGCGCCGACAGATTTTCTGAACCGTTTTTACCCAGCTCACAAACGGCTAAGAGGTACGAAGCCTTCAAAAACTCCAGAAGATCTTTCCTCTTTTGCTGGGTGGTATGCCTTCTCATTGCCGTCTGTTCATCTTTTTGCCACCTGGATTTACAATGCCTTGCCTTGGGCTTTTCGTTGGCTTCCCTCAGCCTGGCAAATTTTTGCCTCTGTCTTTTGGAGTCAAAAAGGGGTGTTTTCCTTCCCTGCCCCAAAGAGGTGAGGACTGCTTGTATTCTTTCTCTGGGTTGCGTTTTTTTTCCAGCTTATCTTTCGAAAGACGACTTCCCTGAAATCCTTTTTTCTACGGTCCTTCTGTTTCTGGCCTTTTTCATGAATTGCCTGTACGTCAGCAAATGGGAATGGATCGAAGATAAGAAAAGAAATCGTCTCTCATGGTTGCAAAAGAGACCCGGATACCTGAAGACTTTGGCAATGGTAAAATATCCCCTTGCCGTGATTGTCGGTATTCTCCTTTTGTTGGTTGGCCTTGAGATCAATCTTTTCATGCATGCTTTTTGTGTCACATTGTTTGTGATCTTCCTGGATTTTTTCTTATCTGACGATCAGGACAAAAGAGAGGCGATTGATTTAGGCTATTGTATTATACCGCTAACCCTCCTCGGAATAGAAGATGTGCTCGGGCTTTGACAGGATCGCTCCATTTTACGGGGTTTTCGAAAGTTTCTTGTTCGGGTCTAGATTACAGGAAATGCGTTGCACCTATTTAGATCAGCTTACTCATCGGCGGGATATTCTGCTCATAGGGGAAGGGACTGGATTGTTTCTTGAGAGGCTTCTCAAGGTCAACCCAAAGACAAAGGTTACCGTCGTTGAGCAGTCTGCAGAAATGATGGAAAGATCGAGAAATAGAGTCGATGCCAGGGATTTTGGCCGAGTGACTTTTCATAGGGTTGCGCTTCAGGAGTTCGATGCCGTTGAGCGTTTTGATGCAGTTTGCACTTTCTTTTTCTGGGATTGTTTCGAAAAAAGTCAGCTCCAAGCAATGCTTCCTATACTATCCAAATATACGGATGGAGAAAGTTTATGGATAGACGTTGATTTTTTTGAGATCCAAGAAGGGGCGCTAATTACCAAGTGTTGGCACTTCATGTTGATCCGCGTATTGTATGGTTTCTTTGCTTTGGCAACGGGGATACAGGCTAGGTATGTAGTGGAAATCGAACCATTGGCTAGGCAAAACGGTTTTTCTGTAATAGAAAGTCATCGGAGCGAGAAGTTCCCTGTCAGGGCACGAATTTTTAAAAGAGAAATCGGGCGTGGAGTTCCTAATAGCCTTGTCTGAAAAATCAGCTAGAGGAAATATAAAATTTTGCTCAACTATATTAACTAATCCCTCTCCATTCAATTCTTCGAGCATGAGTTAGATGAGTCGAATTTAGAGCATTTTTCCCTTGATTTTCTTTTATTGGGATGAAAGTCGCCCCTGCAAAATTAATGAATAAAGACGAGGACCTGAAACCTTGATATTTTTGAGAAACCCAAATAGAATTATACAGTAAATCTAGCCCAATTATTTAAAAATCAACAACCGATTCTTTAACTTTGCCAATTGTCTCTTATTGACCTTTTGATTGTGACTTCATCAAATCCACTCTGCCAAGACTCTCGCTCTTGCACGCAGCCTCCACATGATGCTGATTTCGATTTGCACCAGATCGAGGATTGTTCTCATGGTCTCTACGACCAATCTGATGAAAGAAGCTCTTGTGGCGTAGGGTTTATAACAAGAAAGGACACCATCCAATCTCATGATGTAATTCTTAAGGGGCAGGAAGCATTATGCTCAGTACCTCACAGGGGCGGCATGTCTTCATCGGGAGTCGGAGACGGAGCTGGTATTTCAGTCGACTTGTCCATTTCTTTTTTTCGCAAAATCACCGGTAAAGACCTCAAGCCTAATGAATTTGGAGTGGGAAACTTCTACATTCCCGAAAGTTGTTCCAAAGAGTCAATCGATTTGATCGAGCATAACTTAAGGAGTTCCAAGTTAGATATCATAAAGAAAAGAGTACTACCTGTTGACAACAGCTACATCTCCAATGATGCGGTATCCTTGCAATTACCTATCCATCAATGGATTTTCAAAGTTTCTAAGAACATCTCAACAAAGCTGCTTGATTCTCATATTCACAAAACCTTACTAAATATAGAGGCTGTGGCTTACGCTGACGAATTTTTTGCAGGCCTCTACCCATTATCTTTTTCAACAAAATTACAAACACTTAAAGGCAGACTTAATTCATGGGAGATTGTCCCTTATTTTACTGACCTTCTGGACCCCGATCACGCTGTTCACACTCTTTACTTCCACACACGCTTTTCCACCAATACGGATCCCCATCCCTCTATGGCTCAACCCTTTCGACTGATGGCCCACAATGGAGAGTTGAATACCGATAAAAAAAACCGCTTGAACGAAGTTGCGGTCGCAAAGGCAGAAGATAAGCTTATTTTCCGTCCGAAAGGACAATCTGACAGCTGCCGCCTTGATCAAACACTTAATTCAAGGGTGTATGAAGACAATGTGGGATTGGTCGCAGCTGTCGTGGCCATGATGCCTCCTGCTTGGGAAAACGATACAAGATTGTCACCCGAGGTCAGGGCAATGCTCGAATACTTTTCGTTATTCGAGGAAAAAAATGATGGTCCTGCAGCGCTTATTTTCGGGGATGGGAACATCATCGGAGCACGACTTGACAGACTCGGACTAAGACCACTGCGCACCATTGAAACCGAGAAGTATTTCGCGGTGATGTCCGAGGCTGGTCAAGTTTACTTTCCCTCCAATGAAGTCTTAAGTCGAGGAAGGGTTGAAGCAGGTGGAATGATTTACTTCAACCACAGCGAAGGGAAGCTATACAACACTAACGATTCACTCAACAAACTAGCGGCAGAAAAGGACTACATTTCTTTGGTTGAAAAATCACAAGTTGGGATAGACTCAATCACTATTCCTCCAACCGATCCCGCCAAAGCCGCATTGCGATATAAAGGCGATTTAAGTAACCCGGCTCGATATGTTGCATACAATCATAACCAAGAGACTTTTAAGTTTCTTATGGATCCGATGTTACACCGGGGAGTCGAGAAAGTATCAGCCATGGGATATGGTAATGCGATCAATGCCCTTAGCGATAACGAGGGTGGCGTTGCAAAATATTTTAGTCAGCGATTTGCTCAAGTGACCAATCCTCCCCTTGATTCGCTTCGCGAATCAGACGGAATGACTTTAAGAGTAAGTTTGGGAGAAAAACCACATTTTGGAGTTTCTAGAAGCATGCAAATTGTTCTGAGTTCTCCCATACTGCGAATGTCGGATGTCCTAAGAATCAGGTCTCAGAAAAAAACCCCGTGTGAAGAATTTGAAATTCTATACGAGCCTGACCTAAGGGATTCAAATGCTAACCAAAAAAGGCTTATAGAAGCGATTGACAGTATTTCTATCAAGGTTTCGAATTTCGCAAAGGAGCATGGAGGTATAGCAATACTAACAGATAGACACATATCTGTTTCAAAAGCCGCCATACCAAGCACACTCGCCGTGTCAGCTGTAAACCAAAGACTAATCCAAGACGGCGTTAGATTGAAAATTTCATTGCTCCTTGAAAGTGGGCAAATAGCTTCATCCCATCACTGTGCATGTGCCCTTGGATTCGGAGCATCCGCAGTTTATCCTCTGGCAGTACGACTGCGGGCCGAAGAATTGTTTCCAAAGGAAGGGGAAGCACTTGAAGCATTCATGCGCTACAAAAAGGCAGCAGAAAAAGCACTACTCAAAACAATGGGAAAGATTGGTCTTTGTACCGTCGAGAGCTACTCTGGGGGGGAATTTTTTGAACCTAATTTTCTAGATACATCTGACCCAACATTAAAAAAAATACTGCCCAACATCACATCGCCTGTTGGAGGCGTACGGTTTGATTCAATCGCTCAATCAGTTAAGGACTGGCATCAGAGGGCCACTCAAATCAAAAGTGAAGATCAAATCCCAATCCTCGGTCTTTTCAAGGAGAGGTCCGAAGGAGCTGGCCACAGTTTTGGAACTTCTGCGGTTAGAGGATTCGTGGACATGACCGAGGAGTCAATTTCGTTTACCGACCAAGAAGAAAATTTGGACAAGTTAAAGAGGCATACAATATACGAACTTGAAGATGCCTTTGGAATGAAGGTATCAAACTTTTCTAATACTAGTTTTGATAAACTCAGCGAAGATGAAATTGATAATTTCATCATCACCTCCAGCTACCGATCCTTTTCCAAGATGATGGCAAACGAGAGGTTGAACAGACCTGCTGCCTTAAGAGATGTGTTGTCCTTTCCGGTAGATTTCTCTGATGCCTTCTCTTATGAAGATTTTTTTGCAAAACTCAATATTAATGACCTAGTTGGTAATAATGACTTTAAAATTTTAGGTCTTAAATGCAATCAAATTGGTCAAGATCAATTTTCTTTGAAGCTTGTAGGCGCTAACTTATCTGACTCTGAAAGGATCAATAATTTTGCTTCAGCTCTAAGAGATTCCTTCAGTCCAAATATCAAAATTGAAGTTTCGGATAAAGATCATGTTGTCATTGTAACAGTTTCCGATGACCCGCTATACTTCTTTTCTCGTTTAAAACCTGCACCACAAAAAATCGCCCTCGAAAAAGTTCAGTTAGCTTCTGAGATCACACCGTGCTTTACTTCAGGTGCGATGTCTCATGGAGCTCTTGTTGCAAATGCGCATGAATCGGTTGCTCACGGTGTAAATATGGTCGGAGCAATGTCGAATTCTGGTGAGGGCGGGGAACACATCACAAGATATGGCACCATCAGGGCTAGTCGGATAAAGCAATTTGCAAGTGGACGATTTGGTGTTTGGGCAGGCTACCTTGCGGATTCTGAACTTGAAGAAATCGAAATCAAAATTGGACAGGGCGCTAAGCCTGGAGAAGGCGGACAGCTACCTGCTGCAAAAGTCAATGTTGAAATAGCTGCTGCTAGAGGAGGCACCCCTGGTGTTGAATTAGTGAGTCCGCCGCCTCACCATGATACTTATTCCATTGAGGATTTAGGCCAATTAATTCATGACGCAAAAGCAGCTCGTGTTCGGGTTGTTGTAAAGCTAGTCAGTTCAGAAGGTATTGGCACTATTGCTGTTGGTGTTGCAAAAGCTGGTGCTGATGTCATAAATGTTGCTGGAAATACTGGCGGAACAGGTGCCGCATCAGTAACGTCTCTGAAGTATACCGGAAGAGCTGCGGAAATTGGAATCGCCGAAGTTCACCAAGCTCTCTGTGCCAATGGTTTACGTCAGAAGGTTATACTTCGTTGTTCGGGGGCGATGCAAACGGGATCGGATGTAGTAAAAGCTTCACTTTTAGGAGGCGACAGTTTCGAATTCGGCACTACGGCTTTGATGATGCTTAAGTGTGTCATGGCAAAGAATTGTAATGTGAAGTGTCCAGCAGGTCTTACGACGAACTCAGAGGCTTTCGATGGTGATCCTAGAGCATTGGCTCAATATATGCTAAATGTTGCCCACGAAGTTAGGGAAATTCTCGCAGACCTAGGTCTGCAAAGTCTAAACCATTCTCGTGGAAGAGCAGACCTGCTTCACCTCATGAACCACTCGTCTTCCGTTGGTCAGCTAGATTTGAGAAAAATGCTCAAAATAGTTCCAGAGAAGAAGGTTGCAAGACCAATTTACCTAGAGAAAGATTTTGGTCTCGATGATCATTGGATCGAAAAGTTTCACAACAGCTTTTTGAAACGAGAAGAAAAGTCTCTGCGCATTGTGGCCAGCAAACCCTTAAACAATAAAAATAAGTCTGTTGGTGGTCAGTTTTCCATAGACATCGAGCGGTTACTGAATCACGAATTATCTAGCAGGCACTCTAGTGTCATAGAATTGGCCAACGGTAGATATCGCCTTAAAAACGGCTCAATTATGATTTCAACTGAGGGTTCTGCAGGTCAGAGTTATGGGGTATTTTGTAATGATGGTATATCCATGAATCATGTCGGGACATGTAATGATGGCGTCGGCAAGGGCATGTGCGGTGGTAAAATAGTTGTTCTTTCACCACCTGGAGCAAGTAAGTTTGACGGAGAAAATGTGTTAGTTGGTAATTTTGCTTTATTTGGAGCTACTGGAGGAAGACTTTTTATAGAGGGTCAGGCTGGTGACAGGTTTGCCGTTCGTAATTCTGGTGCGACTGCAGTTGTTGAAGGAGTTGGAGATTTCTGTGCTGAGTATATGACCAACGGTTCAATACTTAATTTGGGTGATTTTTCCAAGGGTTTTGGGAATGGTATGTCGGGAGGATTTGCGTTTCAATACGATCCCAAAGGAAATCTTCCGGACATGATAAGCCATGACTCCGTATTATTCGGCACCCTTGACGATGGAAGCGAAAACGCAAGTATTCTCCATAATTCAGCAAAGAAAATGCTTGAATGGCATAGAGAAGCCACACACTCAGTTCGTGCGTCTGTCTTACTCGATGAATGGGAAAATACTAAAAAGGATATCTTGTGGATCATGCCAAAATCTCTTTTGAAATACCAGTGTGCTGACGCCATTTTCGCTGGAGTTAGTCGGAAAGATCTTGAGGAAGAGCTTTCAATTGCGCTTGTGAACCACCAAATCAGTAAATTGAAAACCGCATGGAAAAGTGGTAAGCCGTTTATGAACGGAGAAACCCCCAAATTTGGTGAAACTGATACTGATGAGATTTACTCTCTGATAAATAGCTACACAGTATTGGATTTTGCTTATGAGATATCTTCTAGATATTCCGAAATACCTGCAAAGGACTCAGACGAAGCGGCTCGAAATTTGGTTATGACTGAAGATTTCGCCCTTATGTCTTCCCTTTCCAAACATGCTAAAAAAGCAATATCTCACTATGATAATACGGAACTTGCCGTGCTCGTATCTAACAAGAGGGTTAACGACTTCAAACGATCATTACGTCTAAGGGTAACCTCCGAAATGGATTCCTTGGCAACCCAAGCTTGGATTGAACATCAAGACCTTAGAAACGAAAGTGCGTTGGAAAAAATTCCTAATTTTGAGGAGCTTTTTGCTCAAAATTCCTTTCCGGAAGTTTTAGAGCGCTCAGCAAACGATTAGCAATTATGGAAATACCTTACATTCCAAAAGACGCTCCCTATTCAGGAGATCAAAAAGCTTGGCTAAGCGGATTTTTAGCAGGACTTCATTCGCGTTTAGTCATAGGAGATAACCAAAACAATTATAACACTCAGAAGACTGAGCTAAAGCCAATCGATATTCTATATGGCACGCAAACGGGGAACTCTGAAGAGGTGGCCAATGATGCCGCAGATATAGCAAGGAATCGTGGCTATCAGCCTCGTGTCGCTGAACTGGATTCTGTAGATCTGAAACAGCTTTCAAATATGGAAAGAGCCCTGATTGTAGTATCGACTTACGGCGAGGGAGAAATGCCTGATAATGGCCAACTTTTTTGGGATGCAATTTCAGCTTCAACGGCTCCTCGACTAGAATCCCTCGAATATGGCGTTATCGGTCTTGGCGACACTAGCTACGAGTTTTTTTGCCAAGCTGGAAAACTCATCGACACTAGGCTGGAACAGCTCGGGGCGCATCGTTTTGCGTCTCGCCTTGACTGTGATGTTGAATTTGAAGAACCATCCAAAAACTGGATTTTAGAAAATTTGCCTGAAGTTGGAATCGCAGACTCAAAAATTTCGTTCGATGACTCACCGAAACCGAAATGGAATCGAAAAAACCCCTATGCTGCAGAGGTTATTGAAAACACTAATTTATCGGGAGAAACTTCTGCGAAGGAAATTCGTCATATTGCCATTTCATTACCTAAAGAAGAGCTTTCTTATCAGACTGGAGATGCTTTGGCAGTGGTACCGGAAAATTCTCCCGAGTTGGTGAAATTATGGATAGATGCATTGAAGTTGGATTCCAATTCCAATATTGATGGTTATGAACGGACATTGGGTGATCTGTTGACACACTCTTTCGAAATTAGCACTCCTTCAAAGGATTTTATTCGAGGAATCGAGCCTTTGCTCAAAAATGATCAGTTCACTCGCCTCGTGAATGACGAAGATAACGCACCATTGCAAAGATTTTTGTGGGGCAAAGATTGCTTAGACTTAATTCAATTAAGTGAAAAAATATCCTTTGATATTAACGAGTTATTGAATTGGTTGAAACCTTTGAAACATCGGGCTTACTCTATCTCCTCCAGTCCGCTTGCCAATGAATCTGAGGTTCATCTGACTGTTGCTGCCGTTCGTTGGAATCATAACGATAGACGTCACCATGGCGTCTGTTCGACATATTTGGCAGATATGTGCCCTGCTGGAGAATTGACTGAGGTTTTTACATTGCCAAATAAAGCCTTTCGAATCCCCGCTGATGATAGTGATTCGATGATTATGGTTGGACCTGGTACCGGAGTAGCACCATTCAGAGCTTTTTTACAAGAACGTCAAGAGAGGGGGGCGTCGGGTTTCAACTGGCTTTTCTTTGGAGATCAGCACCGTAAGTGTGATTTCATCTATGAAAGTGAAATCACGCAAATGTTCAAAAGTGGCCTTCTTGATCGACTTGATTTGGCTTTTTCCAGAGATCAGAAAGAAAAAGTATATGTTCAACATAAAATGCTCGAAAGTGGTAAGGATATTTACGCTCAACTTATGGACGGAGCTTATTTCTATGTTTGTGGAGACGCATCAAGAATGGCAAAAGATGTTGATTTTGCCCTTCATAACATTGTCGAAATTCACGGAGGATTAAGTCCCGAAGACGCTGCAGCATTCATTGATGGTCTTAAACGTGAAAAAAGGTACTTGAGAGATGTCTATTGAATATTGGAACTTTTCTCGGTGATATGCAGATAGTTTGCTTAGATCTCGAAGGGGTTCTAGTCCCCGAGATCTGGATCGCATTTGCCGAAAAGACGGGGGTCGATGGTCTCAGGAGAACGACTAGGGACGAGCCTGACTATCAAGTGCTGATGGACTACCGCCTGCGTATCCTGGACGAACATTCGTTCACCCTTTCCCAGATCCAGGAAGTCATTTACTCCCTCGATCCGCTTCCCGGCGCGGAGGAATTCCTGGCCGAACTGAGGGGTCAATACGAAGTTATTCTTCTTTCCGATACCTTCCGCGAGTTCGCCTCTCCCCTCATGAGAAAACTCAGTCATCCGACTCTCTTCTGCCACGAGTTGCAGGTCGCCTCTAACGACCGTATCGAGTCCGTCAGGCTCCGGCTGTCCGATCACAAGCGCAAGACGGTCCAGTATCTCCAAAAGCTCAATTTCGAGGTCGTTGCATCCGGGGACAGCTACAATGATCTGGGTATGCTCAAGGCCGCCGACCGCTGCATCCTTTTTGATCCTCCTGAGTCCTTAGCCGCCGAGTATTCCGATATGGCGGTGGCGAGGGATTACGGGCAATTGCTTTCATTCATCACAACCCTCTCATCATGATAACGCTTATTGCAGGAACAAACCGCAAATCCAGCAAGTCATCGGTAATGGCCCATTGCCTTGCCGAAATCTATGCGAAAATGGGTATCGAGAACGAGGTTCTTGAGCTGGAGCAGCTCCCCCCGGAGACTTTCTCCCCAGAAGCCTATAGTGAAAAGCCACCGGAAGTGGAGGCCTTTACCAGACGGATTCTCGATTCGTCAGGCCTCGTCGTGGTCACTCCCGAATACAACGGGAGCATGAGCGGGGCGCTCAAGCTTTTCATTGATCTTTTGCCCTACCCGGAAAGCTTTGAGAACCGGCCCGTATGCTACGTCGGAATCGCATCCGGACAATTCGGGGCCTTGAGGCCGGTGGAACATCTTCAGCAGGTTTTTGGCTACCGTAACGCCCACAATTTCCCTAGGCGCGTCTTCGTTCCCGCCGTTCACGAAGTACTGGACGGGCAAAAGGGCATCCTTGACGAGGACTTGGCCTCACGCCTTGAGGAGCAGGCTGGTTCCTTCGTCGAATTCTGCCGCAAGCTCGGCAGGCTATAGGGTCCGCTTCCTCCGCTAGGAAAGAATCGAGGTCAATACCCGACCGTGCACGTCGGTAAGCCGAAGGTCGCGCCCGCCGTGCCGGTAGGTCAACTCCTCATGGTCCAGACCGACCAAGTGGAGAACGGTTGCCCACAAGTCGTAGATGTCGCACTTGTTTTCGATGGCGTGATACCCAAATTCGTCGGTGGCCCCGTAGAGGGTTCCTCCCTTGACCCCTCCACCGGCTAGCCAAACCGAATAACCGAAGGGGTTGTGATCTCTGCCGTTACTGCCCTGGGTGAAGGGCGTACGCCCGAATTCTCCTCCCCAGACCACGACCGTTTCATCAAGCAAGCCCCTCGACTTGAGATCCTTGAGGAGGCCGGCAATGGGCTGGTCCACCTGATAGGCCATCGCCTTGTGGCCCTTTTCGAGTTGGCCGTGCTGGTCCCAAGGGTTGGGGGCGTTTCCAGCTCCGATTCCTTCGTTAAGGCAACTGAGTTCCACGAATCGAACGCCTCGTTCGACGAGCCTCCTTGCAAGGAGGCACTGCCTTGCATAGCCGGACGTCTGCTTGTCCGGGGAGTCCAGGCCGTAGAGCTTCTTGGTCGCCTCGCTTTCGCCCGACAAGTCACATAGTTCGGGAACCGCCGCCTGCATGCGGAAAGCGGTTTCCTGATTCCTGATGGCGGCTTCGACTTCTGGGTTATCTCCCGTCCGGGAAAGGAAATCCCGGTCGAACCCCTTGATCAGGCCGAGCCGGCTGCGCTGGGCAAGGAGAGATTCCCTCGGCATGACGTTGCGGACCGGTTCCGGTTTGTCCACCTGAAGGATGGATCCCTGGTGGTTGGCCGGCAAATAGCCGTTTCCATAGAGCCCTACGCCACCATGCGGCGCAACCGATCCTCCACTGTGGAGAACCACGAAACCGGGCAGGTTCTCGTTCGCGGAACCAAGGCCGTAGCTTACCCAAGCCCCTGCCGTGGGATGACCCATGAAGGGGAAACCGGTATGAAAGGCGTAGTTGCCCTGGGCATGCTCGTTAACTTTGCTCGTCATGGAGCGTATGACCGCAAGTTCATCAGCCATCTCACCGATTTTCGGGAACATCGAACTGACGGGAATTCCACTTTGGCCATACTGCTTGAATTCGAAGGGACTGGGGAAGACGTTGCCGTTGTTGTTGAACTGGGTGCGCTCCACCTTCACCGGTATGGGCTTTCCGGCAAGTTTTTCGAGGGCCGGCTTGGGGTCGAAGCTGTCTACTTGCGAAACCCCACCCGACATGTAGCAAAAGATAACGCTTTTGGCTTTTTTGAGCGGGGGAGTTCGGGCGAGAAGGCCGCCTTCCTGTTGCATCAGACCCTGAAGGGCGAGAAGACCGAAACCGGAGGAACAACGGGCCAGCATGCTGCGACGAGTAATAAGTTGGTTCATGGATTACTTCAGGTAGATGAATTCCTTCATGTTAAAGAGAGCAAGGGCAATGTCGCGGGGACCTCTTCCGGAAGCGTTGCCGGTGGACTGGTACTCGGCAAGTTTGCCTTCCAGTTCGGCTACGCGTTTCTCGAGGTCTGCCTTGCGCTCGCGCTGTGGGGATGAAAGGGCGGCTGTCAGTTCCTTTTGAGAAACGTAGTCCGAAAGGCCACCGAAGGCAGCCATGACCTCCTCGGCTCGGAGAGCCCGGTCGTAGAGGCGGGTTTCGCGGATATGGGCCGACAACATCCGACCCGAACCCGCCGGCAGGTGACGGACCCCGAAGGTGAGGACGGCTTTGCCCTTTGGAAAAGTGGCTCGTCCAGTCTTGTAGGGCTTTCCATAAGGCTGGCCGTTGCGGTATCCTGTCACCGTACCGTCACCGCGGTAGGTGATGGCAAGATGAACGAATTCCCTATGGGCTTGCTTCTCATCGGTTCCGTCAAAGGACTTCGTGCGCCTGAAGCCGTTGCTTCCAGCCATCCAGCGCCTTTCACGTTTTTCGGCATACACGATGGAGTCGAAAATGACGCCGTTCGGCGTCTGCAGGGTAACGACTCCTCCGGCCCGCTGGTCCAGGTCGTCTAGTTTGACCCAGGCCTCGAGTGTCTTTTCACTTACGCTTAAGGGAAGAGGGTCGGTCACGACGTAGCCGCCCCTGGCGACTACGAGGATCCCGTTTTCTATCTTTGCGCCCGCCTTGGGGTGACCTGCGACTCCCCTCACGACGTCCTTCCATCCCTCACCAAAGTCCCAGTGCAGGCTTGGCTTCGGGCCTTCCGGCTTGCCGCCCGATTGAGACTTCCTGGAATCGAGGATCGACTTGCGGGCCGGGCCGACGATTTCAAGCAACTTGCGGTTGCTCTCGGACAAGTCCTCTTCGATGGCCTTTTTGTCCGCCACAGCTTTGGCTTCTTCATCGGAAGCCCCCTTGATAAAGGCTATTGAGCGAGCCTTTTCCTGGGCGTTTGCAGGCCTGCCGAGCGCCAGACGGAACATGGTGGAGATACGTTCCTCCTCAGTCGTCCCGGAGGCGTTGCGGGCGAGGTCGTTGGCCGCGTTTACGACAAAGGGATCATTCATCATGGCAAGGGACTGGGCCGGCACGTTGGTGGCGTCTCTCTTGCCTTTGGTCGTGGCCGGAACGGGAGCGTCGAAAACGGTCAGGAAAGGGTCGAGGGAATTGCGTCTTACTTGCTTGTAGACGGCCCTTCGGGACGTATTCCCACCGACCGACCCTCCTTCCGCCACGCCGCTCAGACTGATTTTGCCGGCGGCGGCGAGGAGCGCGTCGCGAATGGGTTCGGCTTCCAGTCTCCTGAGCCGGGCATGAGAAAGAAGGGCATTGTCCGGATCCTTGAGCAGTGCCTCCTGGGAGGGCTTGGAGGAGAGGCGAAAGGCCTTTGTGGAGGCGAGGAAGGCGATCATTTTCTTCAGGGACCATCCGTCCGCGCGGAACTTTGCAGCCAGGTAGTCGAGCAATTCAGGATGGCTTGGTTGCTCTCCAAGTCGCCCAAAGTTATCCGGGGTGGCCACGATGCCACGCCCGAAGAGATGATGCCAAATGCGGTTGACGATTACGCGGGCCACGAAGGGGTTGTCGCGGGCGAGGACGTTTTCCGCATACTCGAGTCTGCCAACGGTGTCCTTGGGGAAAGGCGTATCATCGAGCGCCTCGAGGAATCTCCGGGGCACGGGTTCACCGAGGGTCTTGTGGTTTCCCCGTACGAAGAGCGGTTGATCGAAGGGCTTGTTATCGAGAATTCCGGGGGCAAGGCGTGGGGAGACTACTTCGCGTTCAAGTTTCCGGTATTCCTGAACGAGTTGGGCTATTCGGGGCAGATCCCTCAAGGAAGTCGTCAGCAATCCCTTTCGGACGAAAAAGTTCAAGGTTCTTGCCTGGGAATCGCTTGCCTTTCCTTCGGACCACGCGTCGATTGCCTGACTGAGGACATCCTCGTAGGCTTGGGCCAAATCCCCGACGTCCGATGGGGCTTTGGAGAGACTGAAAAGGGGTTCCAGGACTTCCGCAACCTCGTCGCGAGGGGGTTGTTGCCCCGGGGATACCAGGACCGCCTCCGTGACGCCGAACCAGGACGTCGTCCCCTTGCCAGCCTCCACGGGATGATCCCGGTTGGTGGTTGCTTCCAGGTATCCCTCGTCCCCGGCCCAGTACTTGGTGTTCCAATTGATCCACTTTTCCTGGTTCGGGTCGGGAGAACTCTTGGGATAAACGGTTCCTCGCCGGGGGTAGCTCCAGACCGAGTATCTCAGGGTGGTGCCTTTGTCGCCGATGGCCCGAATCATGACGTTGCCCTCGTCGAACTTGAAGCGGGGTGAGGAAAGGGTGCCGTTTTGCTTGGTGGAAATCAAGTGAGTGTAGGCCCCGGCGGGCAGGATGCGGTCGAACGCCCGGTCGCCTGATGCGAGGATATGGAAGGATCCTGCGGGAGCGGGCTTGTCGCCCAGTCCCGGTCCGCTTCGCGACCAGCCTGCGTAATCCCTTTCCGAACTCAGTCGCCAGCTTTTGCGGTAGGCGCCGGAATGGCGCTTCTGCAAAGTCTCTTTGCTTGCCCGAAATTCCTTGTCCTGAGCTTTCCATTCGCGGGCGAAGTTTTCTTTCTTGGCGTTGCGCATCTTCGCCCAAGTCCTGAGGGGGTTGTGGGCTTGCCCGTCGCCAATTGCCTCTTGCCACTTGCGGTCCGGTGGGTTGAGGAGCGTCTCGCCGAGGCCGCTTGCGGCCTTTTTCCAAGCCTTGGCCAACTCCAGCCGAACGTCTTCCTTAAGCTGCCTGAGCTCGGCTTGGTTCTTGGCCAGTCTATCGGGGGATTCAATCACCCGCTGGGCGGGCCTGCCGTTGGATAGGATGCCGAAAAGGGCATAGTAATCCTTTTGGCTGATGGCATCGAACTTGTGGTCGTGGCAACGGGCGCAGGACACCGTCAAGCCGAGAAAGGTCTTGGTCAGGACGTCGATTTGATCATCCGTGAAACGAACGTGTTCATCCAGGGCATCCGTCGGAGCGAAGCCATGCAGGACGAAGCGCAGGTTGGCCGTCCCGATGGCGGATTCATTGAGCCCGAGTTCCTTATCCACACGGGGGTTTTCAAGGAGATCACCGGCAAAGTGCTCCTTGACCAACTGGTCGTAAGATACGTCGGCGTTGAGGGCGCGGATCAAGTAATTGCGGTAACGGAAGGCATTGGGAATACCAGGATCCCCTTCACTTCCGTGGGAGTCCGCGTAGCGTACCCAGTCCATCCAGTGGCGGGCCCACCGCTCTCCGAACTGCGGGCTCTCGAGCAGCTCATCGATAAGGGATTCCGTCGCTTTACGAAGATCTTTGCGGGCGGCTTTCGGGAAGGCGGTCTGCTGCTCGATGGAGGGGGGTAGGCCGGTTATGGAGAAAGTGAGCCTACGCAGAAGAGCTAGGGCATCCGTTTCCTTGTTGGGACTGAGCCCCGCCGCTTCCATGCCGGCCTTGAGGAACTTGTCCACGGGATGGTCCGACCATTCCTCGGCCTCGGTGTCCGGAATCTCCTGGGGCTTGACGGGCTGGAAACTCCACCATTTCTTTCTTCGCTCGATGATTTTTTCCCAGGCGGTTTCTTCGGCGAACTGCTCGGCGGAGGGAGGCTCGTCGCGGGGATCCGGCGCTCCCATCCTTATCCATTTTTCAAAATCGGCGATGACCTCGGGCATGAGCTTGGGGCCTCCCTTCGGCATTTTCGCATCCTTGAGCTGGTGACGGATGACCTGCATGAGAAGACTCTTGTCAGGATGCCCGGGGACAACCCCGGGTCCACTGGCTCCGCCATCAAGAAGCCCATCCCTGTAGTCCAGCGCCAAGTCCCCCTTGTCCTTGTTCACGCTGTTGTGGCACTCGTAGCAATGCTCGGCAAGAACGGGTCGAATCCTGGACTCGAAAAACTCACGATCTCCCAGGCTGTCCGCCTTTGCAACGAAGGAGGCTACGGGGATCAGGAAAGCTATTGAAAGATGGGATTTTCTCATGCTTATGAAGGCCATCATTCCGTATTTGGAAATGCTGTCAAATATGGAAGTGCGGGAGTATCCCCTTTTTTAGGACAAACTTTCTCAATGCAGGTATTTCTCTTAGCGGTTGACCGTTTCGGGAAGACGTTCTTGATGAGGTTTCTAATGAAAAGGATTTCCGTGGTTGCGACAGACGCCTGTGGTTGGCCCAACCTCACGACTCTCCCATCGGGCAGGATTATTTGTACTTATTTCAACGCACCCAGTCACGGACTTCTGGAAGGTGACTTGATCTGCTCGGTCAGCGACCGAAAGGGAGGGAACTGGAAAAAGCTTTCCACCGTTGCTCCCAGGCCCAAAGGGGGCAATCGCATGCACTTGGCCGTCGGGTTGGCCCATAATGGTGACGTCCTCTGCTTTTCCAGTGGTTTTTTCGTCAAGGATGATGAATTCATCGGTTTTTCCGGACATTGGCTTTCCCGCTCGACCGACATGGGGCGAACTTGGCGCGTCGATGATCAGCCCAAGGTTCATTCCGATAACTTGGGCACCATTCCCTTTGGCCGCGTCATCCGCCTTCCCGAAGGCAAGCTCGCCTATTCCTCCTACCGGTCCCGCGGGAAGGGAAACCCGAGCGAGACTTGGGTCTCTTTTTCCGAGGACGACGGAAGGACCTGGCCTCGAAGAAGCAAGCTTGGCCGCAACGACTCCAACGAAACCACCCTCCTTTACGCCGGCGACGGAAGAATCCTGGCCGGCGTCCGCACCCACGTGGATCACCACGTCAAGCTCTGCGAGAGTTCGAACGAAGGAAGAACTTGGAAGGAGAAAGGTCCCTTGACCCTGCCCATGCAGCATCCCGCCGACCTCATTTCCCTAAGCGACGCCTGCCTCCTTCTTACCTATGGAATCCGCAACCGCGGCCTGATGGGAATCGGAGCCAGAATAAGCCTTGATGCCGGCAGGACCTGGAGGCCTCCCTGGGTCATTCATCAATTCGGTGAAAAATCAAGCGACGTCGGGTACCCTTCCACCGTTGCGCTCGATAAAAGGGGGAACCTCTTGACGGCCTTTTACACGGACCACGAACCGAGCTTGCGTAAGAGGGCGAGCAGGTATCGGGTGCTGGCCATGCGCTGGTCGATCAGGGACTGGCTGAGCGAGAGCCTCCTTGGCTCGATCTCGGACGGCAAAAGGTTGAATCTCTAGAGGAAACCCGGATGCTTCTCTACCTAAGATTGCGGGCGGTATTTTTTGATGAGATCGGGCTTTACGGAGGTATCGCTTTCGTCCTCGTAATGCTTTCTTAGTTTTTCAAGCCTTGCTTTCATACGCTTTCGCAATTGGGCATGCTTGGGATCGTCGTAAAGGTTATTGAGCTCGTCGGGATCGTTTTTCAAATCATAGAGCTCCCATTCGTCCTTGAATTGGTAGAAGTGCATCAGCTTATGGCGCTTGGAGCGGATGCCGTTGTGCCTGGGCACCATGTGGACGCTCGGATATTCGTAGTAGTGGTAGTAGATCTCCTTACGCCAGTCCTTGGGCGTGTTGCCTTTTAGGAGCGGCACCAGGGATTTGCCTTGCATGTCTTCGGGAAGCTTAGTCCCGGCGAGCTCGAGGAAAGTTTGGGCGTAGTCGAGGTTTTGAATGAGATCGGTGTTGCGGCTTCCGGGCTTCGTTACCCCGGGCCACTTTACGATGAAGGGCATCTTGAGGGACTCGTCGTACATCCATCGCTTGTCGTACCATCCATGGTCACCGATATAGAATCCCTGATCGGAACAGTAGATGACGATCGTATTGCGTTCGAGTTTCAGCTGCCTAAGGGTTTCCTGGAGCTTGCCCACGCTTTCATCCACCCCTTTTACGCATCTGAGATAGTTCTTGGCATAGCGTTGGAATTTCCATCGTACCAAATCCTTTCCACTGAGTTTGGCTTCATGAAAGGCCTTGTCTCTGGGTCCATAGGCGGCCCGCCACTTTTTGAGTTGTTCCTCGCTCATCCTTTTCATGTTGTGCCATGCCGAACGATCTTGGCGCAACTGGGAGGGTGGTTGGTTGAATTCCGGTGTAAGGTCCAAAAAGAGGTCGTAGTTGAGATCCATGTGCCGGTCGATTTCTAGTTCCTGAAGCCTGGCGGCGGGAGCGTTGTCCTTCCATTCGTCGAAAAGGGTGGGAGGTTCGGGGATCTCGACGTCGTCGTAAAGGTCAAGGTGACGCAGGGCGGGCATCCAGTTCCTGTGGGGTGCCTTGTGTTGAACCATGAGCATAAAGGGCTTGCCCGCTACACGCTTGTTACGGAGCCATCCGACGGCCAAGTCGGTGACCACGTCGGTGCAGTATCCGTCGATCCGCTTCCTTCCCTCTGGAAAGATCATGTCGGGGTTATAATAGAGGCCTTGGCCCGGCAAGACCGCCCAGTCATCATAACCCTGAGGTTTGCCCTTGAGGTGACTCTTTCCGTATATTGCGGTTTGATAGCCGGCCTTCTGCAGGAGCTTGGGAAAGGTCTGCTGGTTCCAGTCGAAAGTGTTCCCATTGTTCATGAAGCCATTCTTGTGGCTGTGCTTGCCGGTTTGGATGACGGCTCGGCTGGGACCGCAAATCGAGTTGGTGCAGAAGCTGTTGACGAAAAGCATTCCGTCGGAGGCAAGCTTGTCGATGACCGGGGTCGGGTTGACCTTCTTGAGCCAACCGTCGTAGGCGCCTATGGCGTGCGGAGCATGGTCGTCCGAGAACACGAACAAGATGTTCGGCCTTGCCTCTTGGGCCGACAGGAAGCCGGAAAGCATGGCGCCTAGGAGAGCGAGGAGGGGTAATGTTTTCTTCATGGGTTGGGTAAGATCGGTCTAGTTTGAGGATCGGAATTTCCATGAAGCTAGCAAAAACCCAAGGAGAGTTAAGCCTAAAGCGATCCTAAAAATGCGAAAGGCGTCGTCCTCCCAAACGACGCCTTTCAGGATATGCATTCCTTAGACCCCGCAATGTAGTGAAGAAAGTTACTCTGACAACCTTTTTTTTATGTTTATGTGCGTTTTTTTATGTATTCCCGTTTTAGGGAGCATTTTCCTGGTCGTTTTTTCGGGCATCCGGTCCCCTGAAGATGCGTCTCCATTCCTCCGGCATGACGGAAGGGTCCGTGCCGTCCGAGTATTGGTTCTTCAATGCGCTCAACTGGGTTCTAAGCCCGGAAATTCTTTTTTGGTAGGCCTCGTTTTCATAAAGGTTGAGGCTTTCCTCCGGGTCCTTGGCCAGGTCGAAGAGTTCCCACTCGTCGAACTGGTAATAGTGAATGAGCTTCAGGGAAGCGGTGCGAACCCCATAGTGCCTGGGCACCATCTGCTCTTCCGGAAAGGAGTGGTGGTGGAAGTAAAGGGCCGATCTCCATGGGGCGCTTGCATTCTGCTCGTCGCTACTTGCATTCCGCTCGAGCAAAGGCAACAAGGATTTGCCATTCATGGCTTGGGGCACGGGAACGCGAAGGGCGCTCAAGAGGGTCGGGGCGACGTCGATATCCTGAGCCAAGGAAGATTTCACGATCTTTCTGGCGGGGCCGGCAAGAGTGGTTCCGTACAGAATCAACGGAATCTTCATCGACTCCTCGTACATCCAGTGCGTTCCGAACCATCCGTGCTCACCGACGAATCTTCCGTGATTGGCCGTGTAGGCAATCAGGTTCTGTGAGCCGTCGGTCGGAGCGAGCGAAGAAAGAATCCGTCCGACGTTTTCGTCTATGCCCTTGAGGCAACGGAGATAGTTTTTGGCGAACCTCTGGTATTTCCATCTGACCAGGGACTCCAGGTCCAGGCTTTCTCTGCCCAAGGCTTCATTCTGGGGGCGCCACGCGAGTCGCCAGGCGGAGGACTGCTCCTCGTTCATCCGGAGAACGTTCTTCTGAGCCACCAAGTTCGAGCTGAGAGCCTCGGCAGGTTTCCAGCCGTCGGGCTTGGGAGAAAAGAGATCGTAGAACAAATCCAGGTTGTTGCCGATTTCCATCTCTTGGTAGCGGGACGGGGGAGCCCGTCTCTTCAAGTCGTCGAAAAGATTTTCCGGTTCGGGGAGAAGGACGTCGTCATAGAGTGAGACGTGCCTGATTGCGGGCATCCAGGGTTGTCGGCTGGCGTTGAACTGAATCATCATGAAAAATGGCTTCTCGTCGGTTTTACGCGCTTGCATCCACTGCAGGCATAAATCGGTGATGACGTCCGTTGCATAACCCTCGAACCGAGTCTTTCCAGTAGGGCTCCAGAACAAGGGGTTGTAGAATTCATTTTCGTCGGCCAGAATTTCCCAGTGGTCGAAGCCTTCCGGTTCCGTTCCAAGGCCCCATTTCCCGAACAGGGCGGTCGAGTAGCCCGCCTCTTGCAGAAGCTTGGGCAAGGAGGGCTGGGAACCGTTGAACTTGTCCCCCTCTTCAAGCACTCCGTTTGCGTGGCTCATTTTCCCGGTCAAGAGCGTGGCCATGCCGGGGGCGGGCATGGCATTGGAGCAAAAGGCCTGCATAAAGAGTGTCCCGCCCGATGCCAGTTTGTCCAACTCGGGGGTGGGCTTGAGTTCGGCAAACCTTCCCTGATAGGCGCCGAAGGAACTCAAGGCATGATCTTCGGAAACGATCAAAACCACGTTTGGCTTGCCTTTCGCCGCAAGACAAAGACAAGAGCCGAGGACTATGCCAAGCAAAGCTTTTCCTATCTCATTCAATTTCCTTTTATTGACTTGGGAAGGCTCGTGATGCGAGAAAATTTACCCAGCGGACAATTGAAAACGAGTCCGTATCGAGTCCCTCCGTCCGTCTTTGCCGAAATTCAGGCATATCGCGATTTATCAGTTGTCATTATAGGGTATTCGATCTTGCATACCGCCGACATGTTCAAATTCCCCACCTCTTTTTTCCTTTTGGCATGCTTGCCCTCGTACCTTGCCCACGCGGTGGATCCCATCGTCAAGGCGGATCGAAACATCGAGATTTCGACATTGGTCGCCCAAATGAAGTACGACCGGGTCAGTTTTTCCGCAAAACCAGGAGAAATTCTGCGAATTTCTCTCAAGAACCCGGACGACTTGCCTCACAATTTGGTCGTTTGCAAGCCGGCCAAGGGAAACGTCGACGACAAGGGCAAGGAGGTCGCCGATGCCGTTATTGCCCTTGGCGTAGATGGGGTTTTGCAGAATTGGATTCCTCTCAAGCATCCCCGTCTACTCGCGCATACGGGTATGATTAACCCCAAGGAGGAGGGTTCCGTCACCTTCCTCGTCCCCAAGCAGGAAGGGCCCTATCCCTTCGTCTGCACTTTTCCCGGCCATGCCCAGATGATGAACGGAGTCATGATCGTATCCAAGGAAGTCTCTCCCGTGCGGGATCTTTCCTACCATTATTTCCAAGGCACCTGGGACAAGCTTCCAGATTGGAACAAACTCGAACCGGAAGGCAACGGCACGCTGCCTGCCGGATTTATTTCCCTTGATCCCAAGAAACGAAAGGACAAGTTCGGCTTTTTGTTCGAGGGCAGGATCGAAGTTCCCAAGGATGGGGAGTACGAGTTCTTTCTTACTTCCGATGATGGTTCCGAATTACTTATTGATGGGAATAGGGTCGTGCTTAACGACGGTGTGCACGGCATGGTCGCCAAGCAGGGAAAAATCAAACTGAAGCAGGGCCTGGCTGAAATAAAGGTCGGTTACTTCCAGAAAACGGGAGGCGAGGGGTTGCGCGTCGCATGGAAAGGTCCCGGCTTTAATGAGCAACCGCTGACCAAGGGCAAACCGAAGCCCAAGGGCAACCCCCCCCCCGCTCCCATTCCCGTAGAGCCCCTGCCGGGCGAAGCGGTGATCTACCGCAATTTCATAGACCGGGCCGGACCGAGGGCAATCGGAGTGGGTTACTCGGAAGGCCTGAACCTGGCTTTCGATGCCAACGTCATGCGCCTTGCGATCATCTGGCGCGGCGCCTTCATGAACGGTCAGCGCCACTGGACGGGGAGAGGGCAGGGATTCCAGGCTCCTGCCGGCGAGGATGCCTTTTATTTTCCCAACGGCGCTCCCTTTGCCAGGCTGGAAAGCCTTTCCGCTTCCTGGCCTCCGGATGAGACGCGTGCCTCGGCCATCAAGTTCGGAGGCTATCGTTTCGACGACAAGCAAAGGCCTACCTTCATCTACTATTTGGGCAAAGCCCGGATCACCGATTATCCGAAACCTTCCGGCTCGGAATCCGAGCTTTTCCTGGTCCGTGAAATCACAATCGAGCAGAATGGGGAAGATCTTGAGGGCCTCGTCTTCCGTGCCGGAATCGGCACGGTCGAAAAGGAGGAAGGCTTTGTCCTGGCCAAGCAAATTATGTGCAGGGTCGAGGGAGCCAAGGCCGTTATGATCAAGAAGTCGGGAAACCCCCGGGCCGACGGAGACCTCAGGGTTCCCGTCAAGCCGGCCAATGGCAGGGCCCGCATCAAGCTTACCTATTCCTGGATCTAGTCCATCAACCAAAACCGCGCTTCCCAAATGAAAAAATACCTTTTCCCCTTCCTCCTTACTCTTGCCGCCTGGGGT
>CEUU01114497.1_pt1 | contig 67711 bp, 46 predicted proteins | sample 531321 | NCBI WGS metagenome assembly CEUU01 (sample SAMEA2622658, study PRJEB7988) | marine metagenome | isolation source: saline water (ENVO:00002010), including
GATTCACTGGAGTTTCCCGAGGATATGCCTCCCGAGATCGGGGCCCTGGACTTTGCCCGGGACGGCATGCTCTACGTTTCCCTGCGGCGCGGGGACGTCATGACGGCCAAGCCATCGAAAGACCCCAAGGGGTTTCGCTGGAAGCGCTTTGCCACTGGTTTCCATAACGGTTGCGGGATGCACATCGTGAAACCGGGCCACCTCCTCATCAGCCAGATGGCCGAGCTCACCGAGGTGATCGACCTCGATGGGGACGGCGTGGCCGACGAGTACAACAAGTTGAAGACTGGCATCGGCCTGAGCGGAAACTACCACGAGACCAACGCCATCTGCCCGGACGGCAAAGGCGGACTCTACGTCGCGGGCGGCACGGCTTCCCACAACGGACCGACCTCAAGCACACCTCTGGGCCGCTATTCGAAAATCGGCCGCTACGGCCGCAATTACTCGGCGGTGCAGTACCGGGGATGGGTCATGCACCGGGCCAAGGATGGGAGCATTACTCCGTTTTCATCCGGATACCGCATGCATAACGGCATCGAGTTCGACCCCGGCACGGGCGTCTGGTGCGGAGACAACCAAGGAGACTGGAGGGCCGGCTCGCCCGTCTACCACGTGACCCCCGACTCCTTTGCCGGGCATCCCTCCAGCCTGGTCTGGGACGATCGGATGGAATCCTTCGGCAACGTCTTGTATTTGCCCCGCATCCTGCTCGACGACTTATGGAACAAGCCGGCCTTTCACCTGCCCCATGGCATGATCAAGTCCTGCGCAGAGCCCATTTTCGATACCACCGGAGGAAAGTTCGGGCCTTTCACCGGGCAAATGCTGGTTGCCGATCAATCGGGTAGCCAGATCATCCGCTGCATGCCCGAGAAGGTGGACGGGGCCTACCAGGGGGCAGCCACCTGGTTCTACAAGGGAAACGGATTGCGCAGGGGCAACAACCGCCTTGCCTTCTCCCCCGAGGGCGACACCCTTTATATCGGCCAGACCGGACGCGGGTGGGGCAGCCTGGCCGAGGGGATCCAGCGCATCCGGTTCACCGGGAAAACCCCCTTCGACCTGCTTGATTGCAGCCTGACCACGGAAGGCTTCGACCTCACCTTTACCAAGCCGGTGGACGCGGCAAGCGTGGCGGCCGACCGATTCGGATCGGGGCGCTACCGCTATCCCTACGGTTACAAGTATGGCGGCGGCGCCATCGACAAGGCGGCCGTCGCAGTGACGGGAGCAAAGGTCGACGAGGCGGATCCCCGAATCGTGCGCCTGATCCTCGACGACCTGACTCCGAACTTCATTTACGACCTTCGCTTCGGGAACGTCAAATCCGCGGCCGGCGAGGGACTGAGAAACGAATCCCTGGTTTACACGCTCAACCGTTTGCGCCGTCCCGAATCGAAGCAATCAGTTACCATAGAAGCAAGGGACGACCGCATTCGCGTCGAGGCGAACGGCAAGCTTCTCACGGAAGTCCGGACCAAAGGCTTCAGTAACCCGATCCTGTACCCCATCGCCAACCCGGCCGGCCAAAGTCTGGTCCGCGACTGGCCCATCATCGAGGACGGAAGAGAGGGCGAGCAACCGGATCACCCCCATCACAAGGCCCTGTTCATCGGCCACCAGAGAATCAACGGGGTCGATTTCTGGCATGAGGGAGGCTCCTGCGGAACGACCGAGCAGGTCCGGGTGATCGAGACGCGCAGCGGGCGGGACCGGGCCCTGCTTCGCACCCTCAACCTGTGGAAGGACGCCAAGGGGAAGGTGATCTGCAGCGATACGAGGGAATGGCGCTTCGGAGTGGCGGACGGAGCCACCTGCATCGACCTCGAATTGAACATGCATGCCAGCCACGGAGACCTGACCTTCTCGGAATACAAGGACGGCTTCGTCGGTCTGCGGACCCATCCGCACCTGCGGTTGGTGGCAAACCCCGGCAAGGGAGTGAAGGAGGTTTTCGGCAAGGCCGTCAACAGCGTTGGCGTCGAGGGCAAGGCCATCTGGGGTCAACGGGCCGACTGGGTCCATTACTGGGGCAAGGTCGAGGGCAGGGATGCGGGCGTTGCAATCCTGTCTCATCCGTCCAACCCCCGCAACCCCTCTTGGTGGCATGCCCGCGACTACGGCTTGATCGCAGTCAATCCCTTCGGCCCCAAGCACAGCAAGGGCGACGGCAAGCTCAGCCTGCCGGCCGGTCAAAGCCTCACCCTGCGCTACCGGTTTCTCTTTCACGGCCTGCCCGGCCCGGATGCAGCCATCGCCACGCGATACGCGGCCTACGGCGCAGAGGAACTGACGCCCCGTACCGTGGTCTCCCCCATTCCTTCGGGGGTCCTGGAAAGCTCCGTATCCGAAGAGGTCGTCAAGAATGCCAAGAAGCGAGGGGGTTCGCTCCAATCCGTAACCCGTTACGTCGACGGAAAGAAGGCCAAACCGGTAAAGTTGATGCCCCATGGCTTCATCGAGAACAAGTTGATCTACGTCGACCGAGGCTTCCTCTTCTCCCGGATACCCGACGACCTGCGGGGGGCGGACCTGGTCATGACCTATAACAACGACAAGAAACTCGACCGCGCGGACACCCGCTACGAGGTTTCCCTGAAGCACCCCTCGACACTACTCGTGCTGGTCGACACCCGTATCGAGCAGGAGGTTCCATGGCTCAGGAAAGGCCCCCTCAAATTCATCAAGACCCTTCAAACGGTGCAGACCGACAGCGACTATGGGTTCCGCGTCTATAAAGTCGATCTTGCTCCCGGTTCCTACAGCCTCGGTCCTCAGACCGGGGGCAGTTTTTACTCCATCGCGGTTCTTAAGAGGCAGTAGGCCCAAGGGAATGCCTCCGGTTGGCCGGGCAACCCTTAAACCGCCTTTCTCCCTGGCCAATGTCCTTGCCAGAAATCAAGCGGACGCCCTAGGATGCCGCTATGAGAGCCTACCTGCTTTTTCTCCTTGTTCCACTCTGCACCTTCGCCGGGGTTGCCGATCGCCCCAACGTCGTTCTCTTCATGGCCGACGACATGGGCATGGGTGATACCTCGGCCTACCAGTTCTTCACAAAGAACACGGATGACCAACAACTCAAGACCCCTGCCATGCAAAGACTGGCCGATATGGGCATGCTCTTTAGGGACGCCCATACGCCCTCCTCCCGTTGCACCCCGACCCGCTACGGCTTGCTGACCGGACGCTATCCCTGGCGGGCCCGCATGAAGCATTGGGTCCTTTTCGGTGTTCAGGGCGATCCTTTGATCGAAAAGGACCGCCCTACCCTCGGTACCCTTTTTCAATCGCAAGGCTATGCCACTGCCATGGTGGGCAAATGGCACCTCGGCCTGCGCTACACTCAATCGGACGGAAAACCGGCCGCAGGTTGGGAGGACGCGGACTTAACCAAGGGAATCTTCGACGGACCGGCAGCGCATGGATTCGACTACGCCCGTTTCACATCCCGGTCTCACGGAACTTCCGGACTTGATGCCGGAACGACAGCTCCGAAGAGCGGAAAGAATAAAAGAGGGGATCAAAACACCCCCAGGCAAAGAACGGGACCCGGGCATATCCACAACAACCGGATCATGAGCGCCAACGGAAACGGGAAGCAATTGCTTGAAAAAGGGCCCCATGCCTATGATTTTCATTCCCTCGGCAGCAGGCATTCGGATCATGCAATCTCTTTCCTCGACAATCACTTCCGGGGAAAGAGCTCTTCCGGCAAGCCGTTCTTTCTCTACTACCCGAGCAATTCAAATCATGGCCCCTATACGCCGGACGAGAAAATCGGGGACAAGGCAGTCAAAAAGGCCGGACGAACCATGTCCGGCAAAGCGTCCTCGCTCCGGCTCGACTATATCTACGAGAACGACGTCGCCCTCGGCCGGCTGCTTGACTACCTGGAAAATACGGACGACCCCCGGAGCCAAGGGAGCAAACTGATCGAGAACACCATCGTGATCTTCACTTCCGACAACGGGGCCGAAGTCACCGTCAAGACGGCCACCGGTCCGGTCCGCAGCAACAAGGGAAGCTGCTACGAAGGTGGGCACAGGGTACCCTTCATCGTCTCCTGGCCCAAGGGGAAGATAGCCAAGGGAAAGGTCAGCGATCAACTGATTGGCCTGCAGGACTTGTACGCCACCTTCTCCGAAATCATGGGCGTAACCCTCCCGGACTTGAAAAAAGGAGAAAAGGGGGCCGAGGACAGCCTGAGCCTCCTGACCGCTTGGCGTGGTGAAAAGCTCGTCGACCGGCCGATGTTTTACAACGACCACAAGGAAAGCAAGGACGGGGCCGCCAGCGCCATGCGTATAGACAACCCCAAGGTGGGAGGAAAAGTCGCGCAAGGGAAATGGAAAATCTTTTTCGATGCTTCCCTGCTCCGTTCGGGAAAAGCCAACCCGACCATGCTTTTCGATCTCCAAAGCGATCCGAAGGAAGAAAAGAACCGACTGACGGACCCGAAACTGAAGCCGCTCGTCAAGAGGCTCGTTTCCACTGCACTGCTTCACCGTAGAGCCGGCGGTCATCGATTCGTTCCGCTGGCCCCGAAGAAAAGAATCACCTTCGACTGGACCAAGCCCATCCCCACTCCGGCTCCCATCGTGCTGGCCCTTTCGACCAAAGGGGGAGCTCCCGAAAGGGATGAACTGGGAATGGGCATACTAGGCTCGGGTTCTCCGAGAGTCGACTCCGGACAAGGCATTGCCCTGCGTTTCCAGCAGGACGTCCTGGTCGAATCAATCGGATTAAAAGCCGGAGAGGACGGAACCTGCGGAGGAAGCCTCATCATGGGCAAGCGGGCCCCTCTCGCCATCTACTGTACGGACAAGGACAACGACGCCAAGGACCAACAGGGCATCATGAGCGACTTGGGAATCCTCAAGAAGGGAGAAATGCTTATCCTCAACGCCAGTCCCCACCTCGGTGTGGAAGCCCCCGGTAGTTGGAAACTCCAATCACTCGTAGTCCGGCCCTTTGAACGAAAGTAAAAATTCATCCCTCTTGCCAAAGCCTCTATGAAAAAAGCTTCCTCCTTTCTCCTCGCCTTGCTCCTCGGTGTGCTACATTGGGCGGATGCGAAAAAGCCCAACGTCTTGTTCATCGCCGCCGATGATCTATCCTGCGCTTTGGGTTGCTATGGAGACCCGATGGCCAAGACCCCCCACCTCGACCGATTGGCAGCTTCGGGCGTATGCTTCCTCAAGGCATACAATCAATTACCTCTTTGCAACCCGACCCGGGCCTCGGTCATGACCGGTCTGCGCCCGGATACCATCAAGGTCTACGACCTGGACCGGCACTTCAGGGACGAGGTTCCCGATGCAGTGACCTTATCCCAGCAGTTCATGAAAAATGGCTGGTGGGCGGGACGGGTGGGCAAGATCTACCACTACAACGTGCCCGCCTCGATCGGAACGGACGGGTTCGACGATCCTCCGTCCTGGCAAAAGACCGTCAACCCGAAGGGACGGGACAAGACCGACGAAGCTCTGATCTTCAACGCCGAACCCCACCGCAAGATCAGCGCCGCCCTGAGCTGGCTGGCGGCTGACGGTAAGGACGAGGAGCAGACCGACGGCATGATCGCCACCGAAGCGATCAAACTGATGGAGCAAAAGAAGAACGATCCCTTCTTCATCGCTGCCGGATTCTTCCGTCCGCATACGCCCTACGTCGCCCCCAAGAAGTATTTCGACCTCTATCCCCTGAAGGACGTACGCCTGCCCTATGCGCCCAAAGACGACCGTCAGGACATCCCCACCGCGGCCTTCGCCCACAATTGTCCGGTCCCCCACTACGGGCTGGACGAATTGACCTGCCGCAAGGCCATGCAAGCCTACTATGCCTGCGTGTCCTTTATCGACGCCCAGGTCGGACGGATGCTCGACGCCCTCGACCAGCTTGGCCTGGCGGATGACACGATCGTCGTTTTCTGGAGCGACCACGGCTATCACCTCGGGGAACACAACGGCATCTGGCAGAAGCGCACCCTCTTCGAACAAGGAGCCCGAGCTCCACTCATCATCAAGGCCCCGGGAGTCAAGGGCAATGGACAAGCCTGCCGGCGCATCGTCGAGTTCGTGGACGTCTACCCCACCCTGACCGCCCTAGCGGGCATTCCGACGCCCAAAGCGGTGGAGGGGCGCTCGCTCGTTCCTCTATTGAAAAACCCGCTCGCCAAATGGGACGGATACGCCATTACCCAGGTCTTGCGCCCGGCCGACGACCGGCTGGCCGAACCGGTCATGGGACGAAGCATTCGGAACGAACGCTGGCGCTACTCGGATTGGGGGGAAGGCAAGCACGGGACCGAACTGTACGACCACCATACCGATCCGATGGAATTCAACAACCTCGCCCTCAAGCCCGACAAGGAGAGCAAGGCGGTCATGAAAAGCCTCCGCAAGGCCTTGGTCGAGAAGGCCAGCGGAAAGACCCCCAGCACCCCCTTTAACCCGAAGAGACTCTAGATGAAGGACCCCATCAACAACAAGTTCTTCGCATGGCTTGCCGTCTTTTTCGCCGTTCTCGTCTGGTCGGGCATCGGGGACGTCGCGATCACCACGACCCCTAACGAGACTTATGCCCTGACCGGTCTGAAGCTGAAGGCAAAGAGTCCGCTGCCCAAAACGATGGTCATCGAGTTAGCCAATGGCGCCGACGGCTACATCCCTCCGCCCGAGCAGCATTTCCTCGGCGGTTACAACACTTGGGCCGCGCGTTCCGCGGGACTTGAGGTGCAAGCAGAGCCCAAGATCACGGAGGCATGCCTGCGACTCCTCGAGAAAGTTTGCCCAAAACCGCGCCGCATCCCACTGGCTTCTCAAGGCTCCCTTGCTCGGGCAATTGCCGACCTCAAGCCCCTCCACTGGTGGCGTCTGGACGAATTCGAGGGGCCCTCCGCCATCGACGAGCAGGGGAGGCGCGACGGCCACTACGAGGACGGGGTAGTATTCTACCTGGAAGGTCCGGAATCGGAAAGCTTCACGCCCGGGCAGGTCAACCGGACGGCCCATTTCGCGGGCGGTCGCCTCCGGATACGCTTGTCGGGATTAGGCAAGGACTACACGGTTTCCCTATGGTTTTGGAACGGCATGCCCTTCGACTCCCGGCCCGTGCTCGGCTGGATGTTCAGCCGCGGGAGAAACCATGCCCCCGACGCCCTTGGAAACCACCTGGGCCTTGATGCTAAGGGCCGCCTGCTCTTGCGTAACGGACAAACAAGCCACCTTGGGAAGACTTCCGTTCCCCGCTGGACTTGGCGACAAGCCGCCCTAGTTCGGAAGGGCTCAAACGCCAAGGTCTACCTCGGCGGTAAGCTGGAAATCGAGGCGGTCCTCAAAAAGGAAGACCGGGCGGAGGATTTCTTCATCGGAGGGCGAAACGACGCGCGTTCGAATTGGGAAGGACGCCTCGACGAGATAGCTCTTTTCGACCGCCCCCTCAACCCGGATGAAGTTCAAAGGCTCGCCCCCTGATCCCATGCCCACCGATTGGGAAGAGCGATACCTCGCGGAGGACACCCCCTGGAACAAGGACCTGCCGGCCCCCGGCTTGGTGGACTGGTCGGACCGTAACCCGACGCCCCGGGGAGGGAGTGCCCTGGTGCCCGGATGCGGGATCGGACACGACGCCCATCACCTTGCATCATCCGGCTACCTGACCACGGCGCTCGATCTTTCCCCCACCGCCATTGGGTTGGCCCAGGAAAAATACCCGGGCATCGCAAACCTGCATTTTCGCGAAGGAGATTTTCTCCAAAACCCGCCCAAAGAGAAATTCGACCTCGTCTTCGAGCACACCCTCTTTTGCGCCATCGACTTGGATCGAAGGCAGGACTACGCCTGCAGCCTCAAGGATTCGCTCAAGCCGGGAGGGCTCTTTCTGGCCATTCATTTCTTTATTCCAAGGGAGCAGGAAGAGCCTCCCTTCGGGACGAATCTGGAGGAAATCACCGACCTCTTTTCACCATTTCTGGAATTACGCGAACAATGGACCCCCCGCAATTTCCCCAACCGGGAGGGCGAAGAGCAAATGTTTCTCTGGGGCATGCCTTGAAAGCTAAATCCTGCCCTCAAGCCCACTTCGGGTTGGGCTAAAACCGAGCTTATGGTATATTAATGGGAGTGAACTCATTAAGACTGTTCCTCACTGCAAGCCTGCTTGGGTCCGTTGTTTTCTCGCTGACGGGGAAACCGGACATGGCTTCCTTGCTGAAGGGAAAGGCCATCTTCGAGAAGCAGTGCGCTGAGTGTCATGGCAAGGACGGGAGCGGCGTGGAGGGCGAATACGACAAGCCCTTGCTCGGGGACTGGCCCCTCGAAAAACTGGTCCGGGTGGTGGACAGAACCATGCCCGAACTTGAGCCCGAACTTTGCCGGGGAGAAAACGCCAAACTGGTCGCCGCCTACGTCTTCGAGACCTTCTGGCAAAAGCGTGGGGAAAGCGCTCCCCGCGAAGTTGCCCTGGCCCGCCTGACCAACCGCCAGTTCCGCCAATCCGTGGCCGACCTCTTCGCCCAGTTCTCAGGCTCGCGCATACCCGTCATCGACGAGAAAATGACTGGATTGAGGGCCACTTACTACGACATCAAGAAGATGAACAAGCGTCACCAGAAGAAAAAGGACCGAATCGATGGCGAAGTGGATTTCGACTTCGGGGCAAACGCTCCCTTCGAAGGCATGAATAAGGATGGATTCTCCGTTCTCTGGCAGGGTTCGATCGTTCCGATTGAAACGGGTTGGTATGAATTTTTCGTCCACTCTCACAATGGTTTTTCCTTCTGGATCAACCGGGACGGCAAAAAGGCTTCCATCGACGAGACGGTGACCGGAGGAAAGGAGCGGGAAAAGAGCGTACGCCTTTTCCTGCTCGGGGGAAGACCCTACCCGATCATGCTCGATTTCTTCAAGTTCAAGGACCCGGTCGCAAAGGTACGGCTTAGGTGGAAGCCCCCGAGGGGGAAGAAGGAGGTAATCCCTCGGGAATTCCTTTTCCAGCAGAGCGTGCCTCCCAGCCTGATCCTCCAGCAGAAACTTCCGCCCGACGACTCCTCCGCCGGCTTTGAAAGAGGAACGATGGTCGAGCAGGCCTGGGACGAGGCGGTTACCTACGCCGCCCTTGATGCGGGCAAATACGTCAACGAAAGAATCGACAGCTTCGCCAAAACCAAACCGGACGATCCGCATCGGGCCGAGCGGATCGAGGAGTTCCTGCTCCAACTTCTACAGTTTGCCTTTCGGGAACCCCTCAGCGACAAGCAAAAGGATTTCTTTGTCCGGTCGCGCTTTGAGGATTCGAAAAGCCTTGCCTCAACGGTCGAGGAGGTAGTCCTTCTGGCCCTGAAGTCTCCGCGGTTCCTATATCCGGAGTGGCAAGCCCTCGCCAAGAAGGAGAAGGACGTTCACGTCGTGGCCACGCGTCTCGCCCTCTACCTTTGGGATTCCCTTCCCAACGAAAGGCTCCACCAGTTGATTGAGAAGGGCAACCTGAGCAAGGAGGTCCAACAGGCGACTTTGGCCAGGCAAATGCTCGAGGACCCCAGAGCCCGGGCTAAGTTTCGGGATTTCCTGCTTCATTGGCTTGAAATCAACCAAAATGAATCCCCTAAGAAGGACCCCACCCTTTTCCCCAAGTTCGACGAGGAAGTGATTTCGGACTTAAGGAGGTCGCTGATCAAGTACCTCGACTCGGTGGTTTGGGAAAAAAGGGGAACCCTCGACGACCTCTTGCGGGCAGGTGAAATTCCCCTCAGCCCCAAATTGGCCGCCTACTACGGGATCGAGCAGGCCCGGCAATCGACTTTCACCGCCTTTCCTCCCTACCCATCCGAAAAAATAGGCAGGCAGGGTCTTTTCACCCACCCCTATCTCCTCGCCCATCACTCCTACCCGGACGAGACCTCCCCCATTCATCGAGGCGTCTTCGTGGCCCGCAAGATTCTCGGCCGTCACCTGCGCCCACCTAAAGAGGCCATCTCCTTCAAGAGCTCCGACTTCGACCCCTCCTGGAGCATGAGGCAAAAAGTAACCGCCCTCACCAAGTCGGCCGACTGCATGGTTTGCCACGACCTGATCAACTCGACCGGCTTTCTCCTTGAGGGTTTCGATGCCACCGGCCGGGTTAGGGGCAAGACGGAAGACAAGTCCTCCAGCCTCAAGGTCACCTACCTCGATCGCGAGGGTAACGAATTGCCCATGAACGGCCCGGGCGACCTTCTCAGACACTCCCTGGCCAGTGAAGCATCGGAAACTTTTTTTACAGAGGAGCTCTTCAAGTACGTTGCCAAACAGGAGCCAACGCGCTATGCAATTGCGTCAAACAAAACGTTTATGAAAGAACTGGCCACCTCGAAATTGACTGATCTTTACCTGAGTCTTTGCCTGGAAGCGGCAAAGGATGGTTTCCTTTACGCCAAATGAGCCTGGAATGAAACCTGCCTTACATAGCCTGAACCGTCGCGAAGCCCTCAAGGGGCTTGGCCTCTCCGCCCTCTCTCTTCCCTTGGTTTCGCAAGTGGCCCACCTGAAGGCCGCTCCGGCCGTGGCATCGACCCGGCCCAAGCAGCGCCTCATCGTCATGTTCAGTCCCAATGGGACCATCCCGAAGCACTTCTGGCCCGACAAGCAGGGCGAGGACTTCGAGCTCAAGACCATCACCAAGCCTCTCGAGCCCTTCCGCGACCGGCTCCTTTTCCTCAAGAACCTCCACAACAAGGTACGGGGCGACGGGGACAACCACATGCGGGGCATGAGCTGCCTGCTTACGGGTATCGAGCTTTACCCCGGAAACATTCAGGGAGGAGGGCATACCCCCGCCGGTTGGCCCAAGGGAATATCCATCGACCATGAGATCGCAAATTTCCTCCAGTCCAAGGATGAAACCCGGACACGCAACGGGGTTCTTCATTTCGGGGTCGGGGTTCTCGACAAGGCCGATCCATGGACGCGCATGTCCTACGCCGGGCCCAACCAACCCGTCGCTCCCTTGGGCGACCCTTACGAGGCCTTCCGCAAGCTCTACGGAAACGTCAGGGAGAAGAAGCAGGTACGCTCCATCCTGGACGACCTCAAGTCGGACCTCTCCCAAGTGGCCGACAGACTTTCCCCAAGCGACCGCAGGCTTCTGGTCGAGCATACCAACCTGGTCGACCGGATGGACAAGGAATTCTCCCGATCCGATCATCTTAAGAACTTGGCCGGCAAACCCCCTCCCCTTCAGGAAGGTGTGGAAAACCTCAACGACAACCTCCCCACCCTCAGCCGGATGCAGATCGACCTGCTGGTCAACTCCTTCGTCAACGATTTCACCCGCGTGGCCACCCTTCAGTTCACAAAGTCCGTGGGCCAGGCCAAGATGAGCTGGCTCGACATCGACCAGCGGCACCACACCCTCTCCCACGAACCGGACAAGAACAAGGACGCCTACGATAAGCTAATCCGGATCAACACCTGGTTTGCGCAAGAGCTCGCCTACCTTTTGAAAAAGCTCGAGTCCACGCCAGAGCCCGGTCAGGCGGGCTCCATGCTCGACAATACCCTCGTGGTTTGGACGAACGAGCTGGGCAAGGGGAACAGCCATACCCTCAACGACATCCCCTTCCTGCTGGCGGGCGGCGGGTTCGGCTTCAAGATGGGAAGATCCCTCCCCTGCGCCGGCAGCGCCCACAACCGCTTTCTCCTCAGTCTGGCCCACGCAGTTGGGCACCCCCTCGAGACTTTCGGAAACTCATCCCTCTCCCAGGGAGGTCCCCTTGACCTAGCCTAGTCCGATGAAAGAGTACGTCAGCTCCCTCGCCTTCTTCGTCTCGGCTATTCTTTATCTTGGAGCGGAGGAACCCGCCAAGGCGTGGACACCCCTCTTCGACGGCAAGACCACACAAGGCTGGACTCCCCGCGCCAAGGTCGAGTCCTTCGAGGCCAAGGATGGAGAACTGCGACTTTTCTCAAAGGTAAACGTATGGGTGGTTTCCGACCTCAAGATGGCCGATTTCGAAGTCGAGACGGAGGTCAAGATCCCCCTCGACTACAAGGGATTCAACTCAGGCCTTGGCTTCAGGCTAGTGGGAGACAAAGGAAAGCCCAAGGGCTACCAATGCGAAATCGACCAGTCCAAGCCCGGCGGCGTTTACGGGATCGGGATGGGCGGGTGGCTGTATCCGGCCAAGGGCAAGGAAGCGGAGTACAAGGAACGCTCCAATGGATTGTTCAAGCCTTCGGAGTGGAACAGGTTCAGGGTCGTCTGCAAGGGGCCGAGCATCAAGACCTTCCTCAATGGAAAGCTGGTGTCCGAAGTGGAACACAGGCAATCCCTCAAGGGCAGCTTCGGGATTCAGCACCACGGCAAGGGAGGAACCGTCGCCTTCCGCAACATGCGGGCCCGTAAGCTCTGAGGCTCTTCTCCCCTTGACCTTGTGACGTAAATAGGAAACTCTTCCCCTATGCAACCCGGATGCCTGCCACTCGCTTGGGGAGTTCTTCTCCTCTCTTCCCTACTCGCTCTCTTAGGCTGTTCCGGTGGAGCGACAAGTACCGAGCAGGGCTCCTATCCGCTCGATTTCTGCGTCGTCTCGGGGAATGACTTCGGGGAAGACCCGGACATGATCCCCTACGTCCACGTCTACAAGGGGACGCCGATCAAGTTCTGCTGCAAGCCCTGCCTGCCGAGGTTTCAGAAGGATCCGGAGAGGTACCTCGCCTTTATGAAGGAGGAGATCGAGGCTCTCGCTAAGGAACCGAAGCCTTAGGCCAAACTCGTGCGGATCCGGCCTACCTGTTGGTAAGCCTTTGCCACCAGTTTTGCGTGGGCGGATTCTGGATCGCCTTTCGGGTATCCTCGGGAAGCTCGCTCTGAGGCAACCAGGCCTCTACCGACTCCTTGTCCTGACGGTACCAGTTCTGGCCGACCTTGGTGACGGTCCTGGTCTGCAACTCGGGTTCCGAGATCGCCATGGCCCAGTTCATGGCCGCAGCTCCATCCTCCCCCGACACCACGCGCGCGTAGGTCGCAAGAACGGGATCGAGAGCAGGCCCGACTTCCCTCTCGTTAAGCCACTCGCCAGCGGCTTGAGGATCTTCCTTGGCCCAGTTCTCCATGATCCCGTCTACGCCCTCCGAGCGGGCCTTCCCGTCAGGAAGTTCCTCAAAATAATCCATGGCGGCCACAGGCTCCGTCTCGCTCCAGCGCTTGCCCAGATTCTCGAAGGACTTGACCGCATAGGGTTGATCGACGTGATCCTGAAGCCATTCGGCCACCGTGGCTGGGTTATCGCGGGAAACTTGACGGCTCAGGTTCGCAAAGGCCGCCTCTTTCATTGTTTCATCCGCCAAGCCTTCCGCCCACCTGGCCGCCGGTCCGAAGCCCTGCTTGTAGTACTCATTTGAAAGGGTGGAGACCAACTTGCCGACGTCATCCCCGGGCTCAAGGCTCTCGACGTAACGCGAGGCGGCCTGCAGATCCTGACTGGCCCACCCTCGGACCAGACCCATGTTGTAAAGCCTGGTCATCCCGGCGTTCTCGGGATCCTGAACCCAGGCCTTGGCTGACTCGGGATCGCGACTGGCCCAGCCCTCGAGAACTCCTGTTGTAGCGAAACCCGCTCCCATTCCCGAGGCCCGCTTGTTGCAATATTCGATCGCGCCGGTCGGATCGAACTGCCCCCACGCATAGAGGAGCATCCGATACTCCTGCATGTGCTCGAAGCCGAACGGGAGCGTTTCGTAAGCCTCGAGAACTTCTTCGAGGTTATCCTCATTGAGATCGGAGAGCGCCTCGGCGAAGGCCGACAACCTTATAATCGGGCTGTACTCGGCCCGGGCCTCGAAAAGGAGTTGCCTAACGGACTTGCCCCGGGTGCGTCTCTCTTCAGGTCGATCCGCCCCTTGCGCAAAAGTCGAGGACCCCGAGCCATTCTTCCGGGCCACCGACCCAAGAGAGGAATCGCCATCCGCTCCCTGTTCCTTGCCCTGGGACGATTTCCCGCCATCCGTATGGATGGGGGATGATTCACCTCCGTCATGACCGAAGAAATACCCCCCTGCAAAGGCGATGGATGTAAGGAGAGGCAAGCGTAGTCGCAAAGGCTCTGGTTTTCGTGCATTCATTTGCCGCCCCCCTTTTTCATCTTCTCAATGGTTCCGTAAAGATGTCCGCCCACCTTCCCGTGAGCCCAGGTACCGGCGTATTTGCCGCCGTCGATCACGACGTGGGCGCTGAAAGTCCCGAGGCCCGGAATGGTAAGGTCCTTCATGCTGATGACCGGCACTTCGCCGGCCCACTTTACGGGCAGCGGCATGGGAAGAACCACGTCCTTGTTGCCGTACTTTACGCGGGCCGTGAAGATCCAGAGGTCATCATCGCCGAATTTCTCCACGCTTTGAATCTCGTAGGTTTCCTGCATCGGAGGGCTATCCTTGCCGGTCATGGTAAAAAAACCGGAAAACCTCACCCCCTGCATCTTTTCCCGGAAGGACGCGAACCGCTCTCGTTGCGAACCCTCGGCCCAGGAAAGCCAGGCGGGACAAAGACAGAGACAGAGGACGAAAAGGGCTTGGGTCGATTTCATGATGACAAGCTAATTGTGATGAACGTGCGTACCCGGACATACAAGCCGCATGCCCCAAAGGTTACAACAAATTTCACCACGGGATGAGGTTGATCGTTGATTTACCCCTTGGGTGAATCTAGGGTCAACCGATGCCCAAATCCCACTTAAACTACTTCCTTCTGCTTGCGAGCCTCAGCTTGCCCTGCTCCGCCCAATTCGAGACTACGGCCACTCCGGTCGACAATATTTCCGCAAAGGACGGCTTCAAGGTCGAGCTCCTTTACACCGTGCCCAAGGAAAAGTTCGGATCCTGGGTCAACTTGTGCCTGGACGACAAGAACCGAATCGTTGCAAGCGACCAGTTCGGTGGGCTTTACCGGTTCCCCGCCCCCGAGAAAGGCAAGAAGCTGGACGAGTCGAAGATTGAAAAGGTTCCGGCCAAAATCCGCGCGGCCAACGGCCTCCTTTGGGCTTTCGGAGCCCTTTACGTTGCGGTCAACGACTATGAGAGGAAGATGGAGAGCGGAGTCTACAGGCTGACCGATTCAAACGGGGACGACAAGCTCGACAAGGTAGAGAAACTCCGGGCCATGGAGGCCCGCGGCGACCACGGCGTACATGCTCTGATTCTAAGCCCGGACAAGAAATCCATCTACTTGATTACCGGTAATAACACCACTCCGACGGAAGCACAGACCTCTCGCGTCCCAAGGCATTGGGGGGAGGATCATCTTCTTCCCCGAATGCCTGATGGCCGTGGGCACAACCGCGGAAGACTGGCTCCCGCAGGAATCATCTATAAGATCTCTCCCGATGGAAAGGATTGGGAAATCGTATCCTCGGGCTACCGCAACATTTTCGACGGCGGCTTTAACCTTGATGGCGAACTGTTCACTTATGACGCCGACATGGAATATGATTTCAATACCCCATGGTACAGGCCGACGCGCATTTGTCACGTCACGAGCGGCTCGATGTATGGCTGGCGCAACGGAACGGGGAAACGGCCCGAGTTCTACCCCGACACCTTGCCCCCGGTCGTAAACATCGGTCCGGGATCCCCAACCGGAGTGACTTTTGGATACGGATCCAAGTTTCCGCAAAAATACCAAAAGGCAATTTATCTTCTCGATTGGAGTTGGGGCAAAATTTTCGCCGTTCACATGCAGCCCGACGGGTCGAGCTACAAGGGAACCAAGGAAACTTTCATAACCGGAAGTCCCCTACCTGTCGCGGATGCCATCATCAACCCCGAAGACGGGGCCATGTACTTTGTAATCGGAGGCCGGAAGGTCCAGTCCGGTCTCTATCGAGTAACCTATCAAGGAAAAGAGCCCACCAAGCCTTACGTCCACAAAACGAAGGCAACCGACCTAACCATTTTGCGGCGAAAACTCGAGGCCCTCCATGTGGGGTCTAACCCCAAAGCCCTGGACTTGGCTTGGCCCCATGTCGATCACTCCGACAGGTTCGTCCGCTGGGCCGCCCTCATGGCCATCCAGCGCCAACCGGTCGGACGGTGGGCGTCAAAGGCCCTCAAGGAGAAGGACGACGGAAAGCGGGCAAACTTGCTCGTCTCTTTGGCCAAGGCTTCCGGAATCGATCCCTTTCACCGCAAACCGACCGACCCACCAGTCGATTCGAAGATGGGCAGGCAAATCATAAATTCCCTCCTGCAAATCAAGTGGGGAAATCTAAGCGGGGAAGAACGGCTCTCCTTGGTTCGGGCCTACCAAATCACCATGGTTAGATTTGGAAAACCCGAAAAGCAATCCGCTCAGAAGATCATCAGCCATTTGGATCCGAGATTCCCCGACCAAAGTTTCGAAATGAACTGGGTTCTCTGCGAAACGCTTTCTTTTTTGGAAGCGCCTTCCGTCGCCGAAAAAGGAATCGGCCTTCTCATGGAAGCACCTACTCAGGAAGAGCAGATGGAATACGCCAGATCCCTGAGAACCTTGAAGACGGGATGGAACAAAAAACTGAGAACCCAATACTTCAACTGGTTCCTAAAGGCGGCCAACTACCGGGGTGGCGCGAGTTTCACCAAATTCATCGAGTTCATTCGAAAGGATGCGGTGGCCAGCCTTGCCCCAAAGGAGAAACTCGAATTGGCCGCCCTGCTTAAAAAGAAACCCGTTTCCAAGTCCCCCGCTGAGATTATGGCGGAGGCCATGGCGGGAAGGACCTTCGTCAAGCAATGGAAGTTCCAGGAACTGAGCAAGTCTGCATCTAATGATCTCAAAGGAAGGAGCTTTCAAACCGGCCGCAATATGTTTGCGGCGGGTGGGTGTTTCGCCTGCCACCGCTTTGGAAACAAGGGTGGAATGAACGGACCCGACCTAACGGGCTCCGGCGGGCGCTACTCGCCTAACGACCTGCTCGAGCAAATCATGTATCCGAGTATGGAGATCAACGAGCAATTCGTACCGACCTTCGTAAAAATGAAAAACGGAGACCTCCACACCGGGGTAGTCGTTAACTTGAAAGGGGATCGGGTAACACTCAACACCGACCTCTACAACCCCAACCAAAGGACCAACGTAGTGCGCTCCGAAATTGATAGCATGGGCCCCTCACCCGTTTCCCCCATGCCTCCGGGGCTTCTCAACATGATGGAGAAGGAAGAAATCATGGATCTTCTTGCCTACGTCCTGAGCGGGGGGAAGCCGGACCACCCGTTTTTCAAGAACTAGCGCGTGGCTTTTCGAATTCCCCATAATCCTCTTCCGGTTACCCTAGCGGCCCTGCTTTGCTCGTGCGGTTCGTCGAGCGAGGAAGGTTTCAGGGTAAAGCCCATCCCCCCTGCCGTCAGGAAACACTTGGGCTTGTCCGATTTCCACCAAAAGCGCGTCGAGGTCGGTGGTTTCTCGATTCTCGGATCAAGCCGGGTATCGGACTTCGCCCTTAGGGAGGCGGCCTACCTGATCCGCCGGATGGCCGGAAACCGGGACGACTTGCTCGCCAAGCTCAACGAGAACAAGGCCCGTTTCGTAATCATGGCCCGGGACGAGTACACCACCGACGTCCCCGAGCATTCCGACCTCACCCCCTCCATTTACTGGGACCAACGGGCCCGGGGACTGGGGGCTACGGAAATCAGGCCGGCAGTTACCTGTGGGGAAGAGAATTTGCTCTGCCTGCCCGGCGACCCCTACCCCACCGAGAACATACTCATCCACGAGTTTGCCCATGCCCTGCACGAAATGGCCATCGTCTTCATCGACCCGAATTTTCAGGACAAGCTCGAAAAGTGCTTTGAATCCTCCTTGCGGGAGAAGATCTGGGAGGGAACCTACGCCTCCACCAACGTGCCGGAATACTGGGCCGAGGGAGTCCAATCCTGGTTCGACACCAATCGAGAGAACGACCACGATCACGGGCCGATCAACACGAGGGAGGAGCTCAAGCAAAGCGACCCCAGGCTGGCGGCCCTGATCAAGGAGGTTTTCGGCGAGAGCGAGTGGCGCTACCGCAAGCCTTTGGACCGAGCCAAACCTTCCCCGCACTTCGAGGGATATCAAGCGGAAGCCGAGAAAGCCTTCGCGTGGCCCGCAAGGTTCGCCAAGTGGAAAAAGGACTTTGATCGCGGACTGGTCAGCCTGGCCCCCGAGGGATCGCCCGAGATCAAGACCAAGCCTTGGGATGAGAACACGGTTCTAAGATCATCCTATTCGCGCAAGAGAAGCATGCTCTACTTCCATAACCTTAGCCGGGAGAGCATCATCCTTGAATGGATCGATTTCGATGGTCGACCCAGGCAGGGTAGAACCCTCCGGCACCGGGACCACCAGGAAATCAACTCCTTCGTAGGACACGTCTGGCAGATTAAGCGCTACGAGGATGGCAAGGTCTCCTCCCGCTTCAAGCTGCCCGAGAAACCGAACAGCCAATTGACTCTCCTGGATTCTCCCTGACTCCGGGCCCTCTCGAGCCCCGAAATAACGAAAGATTGTTAACAATCTTGATTGACCGCCTTGCCGAAGAATATCAAGCTTGATCCAGTGAGCCAGACGCGAAATCCAACCCTTTCCAGAAACGAAATCTGCGAGGCCATCCGTTCCGACGTGATCTCGGGAAAGCTCGGTTTCGACCAGCCCATTCGTGAACAAAGGTTGGCGGAACGATTCGGCACCAGCCGGGGCCCCGTCCGCGACGCCCTCCTGCGCTTGACCCAAGAGGGAGCCTTAGTCTACGAACCCAACAAGGGCGTCCGGGTAACCTCTCCCTTGTCGGAGGAGGAGCGCAGCGTTGTGGCCGGCATGCGCCTGGCCCTCGAGAAGTATTGCCTAGCCAAGTTCATGGAGACCATGGACGAGGATCACGAGCGTGAACTTTCACTTTTGCTTGAGCGGCTCGAGTCCGCCTGCGAACGAGCCTCCTTGCCCAAGGTCGCCGAATGCGACCTGGCTCTTCACAGGTATTGGGTCGCTCAAGCATCCTCTCATTTGGAAAGTATGTGGCTCGGCCTGTCCGTCCGCATGATTATGAAATACTCCCGCCTTACGAGGTATGAGGACATCACCGCCGAGCATCGCAGGATCGTCGAAGCGGTCCTCGACCATGATCGTGAAAAGGCCCTCTATTTCTTGGAGGAGAACGTCGTATAGAATCATGAAGACTGCGGTTGCGGCCTTGCTACTCATCCTCCCTTGCCTGTCTTGGGCCAAGCCCGATAAGTCGGAAGGCGAACGGTTGTTTTCCCTCAAGGTCAGCGGCCTGCTGGAAAGCAAGTGCCTGGCCTGTCACAGCGCCAAGGAAGGAAAGACCAAGGGCGACTTGGACCTGACCTCGCTCAAGGACATGCTGGCGGGGGGGGAAACCTCGGCCCAGGTTCTCGTTCCGGGGCATCCTGACAAAAGCCTTCTCATGACAGCCATCCAGTGGAAGGACGAAGACTACGAGATGCCACCCAAGGAAAACGACCGGCTTAGCGAGCAACAGATCGGGTGGATCGGAAAATGGATCAGGCTCGGCGCTCCTTGGCCCGATCAAGCCACCCAGAATCGCTACCTCAGGGAGGAAAGGTCCATCCCGGTGACGGATGACGGGATGCTCGTTGAGACAAGCGGCGGACTTTCCGATCAATGGACCTATCGTCGCTACGAACCCTCGGAGGTCTGGGCTTTTCAGCCCCTTCGCAAACCCGAGACCCCTCTGCCCGGCATGAACCCAATCGATGCCTTCGTCCGGGCCAAGCTACGCAAGGAAAAATTCAAGCCAGCCCCGAGGGCTCATTTCCGCGACTTGGTCAAGCGGGCCTATCTCGACCTTCACGGGCTCCCCCCTACCCCCTATCAGATCTACCAGTTCCGTCTTGCCTGGGACAAGGACCCGGAAAAGGCATGGAGCGAATTGATCGACGGGCTCCTGGAGAGTCCTCACTATGGGGAACGCTCCTCCCAGCACTGGCTCGACGTCGCCCGCTACGCTGATACGGCGGGGCTCTCCAATGACTACGAGCGCTCCAACATGTGGAGGTACCGCGACTACGTAACGCGTTCCTTCAACGCAGACAAACCCTATGACCAATTCGTCATCGAGCAAGTCGCCGGGGACGAGGTCTGGGAAGCTCAACCCGAGGGAAAGCGGAACCCTGAACTACTGGTCGCCACTTCCTTCCTCCGCATGGGGCCGTGGGACCCGGCCATGGTTCTGAAGCCTCAAGCCAGGCAGCTCTACCTCGACGACGTCGTCAATTCCGTCGGGCAGACCTTTCTCAGTACGACCATGCGCTGCTTCAAGTGCCATGACCACAAGTTTGATCCTCTTCCCACCCGCGACTACTACAGGTTCTACGCCGCTTTTTCCGGTACCCAGTTGGCTGAACGACCCGCCCCCTTTACCAAGGAGGAGAACCTTCTCGGACTCAACGAAGGCAAAAAGGCTACCCAGCGCATGCTCGACTTTTCGAAGGAGAAATACCATCAGCTACTCGACAAGCAGGAAAATGCGGCCAAGGCCTGGTATGCCGAGCGGGGCAAGGAATACCTCAACGAGGGCAAGCGGAGGGGCTTGCCCGATGAGGAAAAGCCCCCTCGCTACGTCGGCCTGAACCCAATCGAGCAAGGCAGGCTAAAGGTCCGGCGACAGGACGACTGGATCTGGACCCGGCGACTCGAGCGTTACGCCCCCATGGCCCAGTCCGTCTACAACGGTCCCGTGCCCAAATCACTTAACGCCCGCAAAATGCGGATGCCCGGCAAAATACCCAATGGGCCTATCCCCGAATCGCGCATCCTGCTCGGCGGAGCCCTCGAAGCCCCTGCCGACCCCGTTCAACCGGGTGTCCTGAGCGCCCTTGGCCTTCCTTCCTCCCAAGACCCCGAAAATCCATATCTTCTGACCAGTGATGCTTCCGGACGCCGCTTGGCCCTCGCCAAATGGATCGCCCATCCGAAGAACCCCATCACCGCCCGATCCATCGTCAACCGGGTCTGGCAGAGGCACTTCGGGAAGCCGCTGGCGGGAAACCCGAATAATTTCGGAGCCAAAGGAAAGAAGCCGACCCATCCCGGTCTTCTCGACTGGCTGGCGGCCGACTTCATCGAGAACGGTTGGAAATTCAAGCGTCTGCACAGGCTCATCATGCTCTCCGAAACCTACCGAGTTTCCACCTCCCACCCGGAAGTGGAAAGGCTTGGCAACGAGGATCCCGAAAACCGGCTGCTGGCCTACCGCCTTCCCCGCCGGCTCACCGCAGAGGAACTGCGCGACGGCATGCTCGTAAGTACGGGCGAGCTCAACCGGCAAGTCGGCGGGTTGCCCGTGATGCCGGAGATCAACATGGAGGTCGCGCTCCAGCCCCGCATGATCCAGTTCTCCCTCGCCCCGGCCTACCAGCCTTCGATCCTGCCCGAACAGAGAAACCGCCGCACGCTGTACGCCTACCGCGTGCGGGGACAACCGGACCCCTTCCTTGAACTCTTCAACCAGCCCAACCCGAACGACTCCTGCGAGGAGAGGGTATCCGAGGCGGTGACGCCCCAAGCCTTCACCCTGCTCAACAGCAGCCTCATGAATGACCGAGCGATCGCTCTTGCCCTGCGGGTCGAGAAGGAATTCGACGGCCTCCATATGCAAGTCAAGCGGGCGGTCCAGCTGGCTTTTGGCCGGGTGCCGCAAAAAGAGGAGTGGGACAGGCTCGAGAAATACCTCGAGAAGATGGGGGAATACCACCGCCGCCATAAGCCCGAAAAGAGTCACTACCCGACCTCCATTACTCGTTCCCTGGTCGAGGAAGCTACCGGCTTGCCCTTCGAATACGAGGAGATACTCCCCGCCTTCGAGAATTACCGGGCCGACAAGAAGGCCCATGAGGTAAAGCCCTCCACAAGGGCCCTCGCCGACCTCTGCCTCGTTCTCTTCAACGCCAATGAATTCATGTACGTCTACTGAGATGAAGCCTCCGCTCTACCTGCCCGAACTTACCCGCCGTGACTTTCTATATGGTCTGACCTCCTCCCTCGGGGCCCTTGCCATGACCGATCTTTTGGCCAAGGATTCCCTCGCCGGAGTCAAGAAACCCATGCACGAACCCAAGGCCAAGAACGTCATCATGCTCTTCATGGAAGGCGGTCCCAGCCAGGTCGACACCTTCGATCCCAAGCCCAAGCTCAACGCCATGCACAAGAACGAGAGCAAGCGCACCGGCACCTTGGAGCAGGGGTTCAAGTTCTTCGTAGGCAGTCCCTATGGCTCACGCAAGGTCGGAAAATCAGGCCTCGACATGAGCGATCAGTGGGTTCACCTGCCCGAGGTAGCGGATGAACTCTGCAACTACCGGGGCTGCTTCGCGGAATCCCTCAACCATCCCGAGGCACTCTTCCACATGAACACGGGCAGCCGTCTGGGAGGCGACCCTGCGCTCGGGGCCTGGGCGAACTACGGGCTGGGCTCGGTCAACCAAAACCTTCCCGGATACGTCGTGATGACCGAACTGGCCCTTCCCCAGGGTGGCTCGCGAAACTGGTCGAACGGTTTTCTTCCCGGACAGTACCAGGGCACCCGCCTCCGTCCCACGGGATCCCCTATCCTCGACCTGAACTCACCCTCGCACAAGACTCGCCTCCATCAGCGGCAGGCTCTCGACGAACTGGCGTTTCTCAACAAGCGACACATGGCGAGACATCCCCAGCATGCCGAGCTGGAGTCCCGGATGCAAAGCTACGAGCTGGCTTACCGGATGCAGATGGAGGTTCCCGGAGTCATCGACCTGCAGGGGGAATCCGAAAAGACCAAGGAAGCCTACGGCCTAAACCGTGAGGAGACCGCCGATTTCGGCAAGCAATGCCTGATGGCCCGCAGGCTGGTCGAGAAAGGAGTTCGTTTCGTGCAGATCTTTTCCGGCGGATGGGACAGCCACGACTACCTCGAGCGGGCCCATGCCGCCCGCATCAAGAGCGTAGATCAGCCCATGACCGCCCTCATTAAGGACCTCAAGGAACGAGGTATGCTGGACGATACCCTGGTCCTCTGGCTCGGTGAATTCGGCCGAACGCCGGACAACAACCGCCGGGGAGGAGTCTACGCCATTGGGAGAGGCCACAACAACAAGGCCATGACCATCCTCATGGCGGGCGGCGGAGTCAAGCGCGGGGCCATCGTTGGGTCGACCGATGAAATCGGGGCCCAAGCGGCGGAGGTAGCCCACCCCATTCGCGACTTTCACGTCACCCTACTGCACCTGCTTGGCCTGGACGACAACAAGCTTACCTTCTTCCATGGCGGACGCTACAAGCAACTCAGCCAGTTCGGAGGCCAGGTGATCCGCGAACTGATCGCTTGATCTTTTTTTTCTTCACTCGATAATCGCCGGGATACCATGAAATTCACCCTGCCCTCCATACTCGCCCTGATCTCGGTCGCTCCCCTCTGCGCCGCCGGCAAGCCAAACGTGCTGTTCATCATGTCGGACGACCACGCCGCCCACGCCATTTCCGCTTATGGCGGGCGTCTCTCCAAATTCGCCCCGACCCCAAACCTGGACCGCCTGGCCAAGGAGGGCGCCCTCTTCAGCAACGCATTCTGCACCAATTCGATCTGCTCGCCTTCCAGGGCCTGCGTACTGACCGGACAGTACAACCACGTCAACGGCGCCGTGGACTTGGCCGGGCGCGTCATGCCCGGCAAGCAGATGCTGGCCATCGAGATGGGCAAGGCAGGCTATGAGACCGCGATGATCGGCAAATGGCACCTCAAGGTCGAGCCCCGGGACTTCGACTACTACTGCGTCCTTCCCGGCCAAGGAAAGTACCACGGCCCTTCCTTCCGGGTCCGCGGCGACAAACCCTGGGGCAAGAACCTGATCGAATTCCCCGACAAGCATTCCACCGACGCCATCACCGACCTTACGCTCGATTGGCTGAAGGGAAGAAGCAAGGACAAGCCCTTCTTCCTCATGCACCACTACAAGGCTCCGCACGACTACTTCGAGAATGCCGAGCGATACGAGTCCTACTTGGCGGACGTGGACGTGCCGGAACCGGAAACCCTCTGGAAGCGCCACCCCAAGTTCGGTTCCCTCGCCACCCGCGGAAACGACGACGAATTGATTCCCCACGTCGGCACCTCCATCGGCAACCGCAACCCGCGCCGTTCCTATCTGCGCGACCTGCCCGGACGATTCCCCAAGGAATTCCCCGAGAATTACGACCCCGCCGACCACAGCGACGAGGAGAACACCCGCTTGGCGTACAACGCCTACCTCAAGAAATTCCTCCGCTGCGTGAAGGGAATCGACGATAACCTCGGCCGTCTCTTTAAGCATCTAGAGCAAAGCGGCCAGATGGACGAAACCCTCATCATCTACACCGGCGATCAAGGTTTCATGCTTGGCGAGCACGACTACCAGGACAAGCGATGGATGTACGAAGAGTCCATGCGCATGCCCTTCCTCGTGCGCTACCCCAAGACCGTCAAGGCGGGGCAGCGATTCGACACCATCATCGAAAACGTCGACTACGCCCCCACCATGCTCGACTTTGCGGGAGCCTCGATCCCCAAGACCGTACAGGGACGTTCCTTCAAATCCCTTCTGGAAACGGGGGAGGAGGCAGACGATTGGAAAAAAGCCGCCTACTACCGCTACTGGATGCACATGGCCCACCACGACAACCCGGCCCACCTCGGGATGCGCACCAAGCGCTACAAGCTGATCTACTTCTACGGATGCAATTACCAGGGGGGCTATCAGACCCCTGCGGGCTGGGAACTGTACGACATGGAGAAGGATCCGCATGAGACCCGCAACCTTTACCACGACCCCAAGCACGCGGAATTGGCCAAGTCCTTGAAGAGCTGGCTGGGGAAAGTCCGCAAACGGGTCGGCGACGATGGTTCCCACTACCCGGAATGTGAGAAGATCGTCAGGGAATTCTGGGATTACGACGAGGCCGACCAAGCCAAGGCCCGTGAAATCTCAGCCCAGTACCTCGCCCGCCGGAAAAAGGAATTGTCTGAGGGAATCCGGAATTTCCGCACCTCCGGGAAGCCCTGATCCCCGTCATGGGCAAGCTCCTCCTCGCGGGCTGCGCCCTTGGCATCCTGTGCCACTCGGTCGGGGCCAAGCAAACCAACGTCCTCTGGTTCGTGGTCGACGACATGTCGACCGATTTCTCTTGCTTCGGGCAAAAGGCCATCCGCACCCCCGCCGTCGACAAGCTTGCCGCGGAAGGGCTCCTCTTCACCCGAGCCTACGCCACATCCCCGGTCTGCTCCACTTTCCGGTCAGCCCTCATTACCGGCATGTACCAAAACTCCATCGGAGCCCACCACCACCGCAGCGGCCGGGGGAAGCACCGGATCAAACTGCCCGTTGGCGTCCGGCCAATCCCCGAGCTTTTTCAAAAAGCAGGCTTCCACACCTGTATCGGAAGCGGGATCGCAGGATTCGATTTCCGCAGCATGCCTACCACTAGGCAAAAACTGGGCAAGACCGACTACAACTTCGATTGGGAAGCAGGCATGTACGACAGCCATGACTGGGCCGACCGCAAGAAGGATCAGCCCTTTTTCATGCAGGTTCAACTACACGGAGGAAAGATGCGGGGGGCTTCCGAGAGCGGCTATCAAGCCTTGGAAAAGCGCATGAAGGACCAATTCGCAATGCAGCCCACCCCCCATGAAAAAATTGCTCTTCCCCCCTACTACCCCAAAGACGCGGTGCTGATCCGCGATTGGGCGACCTATCTGGACACCGTCCGGATCACCGACTGGCACGTCGGGCAAGTCATGCAAAGGCTCGAAAAGGAAGGAGTCCTCGAAAACACCTTGGTCGTATTCTTCACCGACCACGGAATCAGCCACGCCCGAGGCAAACAATTCCTATACGACGAGGGAACCCATATTCCTTTGATCATCCGGGGTCCGGGAATATCCAAGGGCAAAAAGAGAAACGACTTGGTCGAGCATATCGACGTAGCGGCGCTTTCACTGGCCGCCGCGGGGATTGAGATTCCGAAGGAAATGGAAGGGTCGGATATCCTCGATGCGAACCACCAACCCAAGCAGGAGGTCTTCGCCGCCCGTGACCGATGCGGGGAAGCGACCGACCGCATACGCTCCGTGAGGACCGAAAACTATCTTTACCTAAGGAACTTTTACCCTCAACGGCCTCACCTCATGCCGAGCAACTACAAGGACGGGAAAATCATCCTTGTCCGCCTGCGCCAACTTCACGAAGAGAAGAAACTTGATGCCCTTGCCGAAAAACTGCTCTTCTCCCCCACCCGCCCGGCCGAGGAACTCTACCTTTACCGAAAAGACAGGTGGCAGATCGATAATTTGGCCGATCACCCCAAGCACGCCAAAGTCCTCCAAGACATGCGCCAGCGCCTCGATCGGTGGCTTGAAAAAACCGGTGACCCCGGGCCCGAGACACCCGAGGTCTATATTTTGGAAACCGAGGATCAGATGAAATCCACCCGAGACGCGGCTTCCCGGGAGAATTACCGAAAGAACAGCGAGCTTTACATGCGCTGGACCACAAGCGGCAAATAGGCCAACCCATCTCGCTTTCCAAGCTTCCCATCCTCAAAAACCCGCTACCTTCATGCGGGTTTCCGAGCGAGTCGCGATTTACCGTTCGACAACACGGCGAGATTCACTTTCCTAATCCCTTCAGGACAAATACCAAGTCATTCCATCTCAAAACCCGAACCAGCCTAAATCATGCATACCCTGAAGGTAGATTTCCTTATCCGTCTCACATGCGCATTGTCGCTTGTAGCGCCCTTTTGCGTCCAGGCAAAGGACGACAAGAAAACTTCTTCCCTGCCGACCGCTCGCTTTCTTCGGATTACCGTCCCGGGCGACAACAAGATCCTCACCTTGAATGAGGTTGAAATCTACAGTAAAGGCAAGAACGTGGCCCGGGCCGGCAAAGCCAAACAGTCCAGCACCGCGCACGGCGGAGTGGCCGAGAGAGGTATTGATGGAAACAAGAATCCGGACTACAACGCGGGTGGACAGACACACACCGATGGATCCGGATCCATCGCCCCATGGTGGGAGGTTGACTTGGGCCAAAGCGTACCTGTCGAAAAAATAGAAGTTTTCAACCGCAGAGGCCTCGGAGACCGTCTCAACGGGTTCACCGTTACCCTCATGGACGTTCTCAGGGAAACGGTATTCGAGACAAAGAAGGTTCGAGGAGCCGAGCGTATTATAATCAACCTTAAGAACAAGGTCGACGTCAGCTACGTCACCTTCTCGGGCAAGAAGGAAGCGCCGCCTGCAACGGGTTCCCCGGTTGCTGAGGTCGACGTTCCCGAGGGCTACCGGGATCCCGCCCCCTTCGCCTTCCAGAAAGGCGACACGGTTGCCATTCTCGGCAATGGATTGGCGGACCGCATGCAACACGACGGTTGGACCGAGACTCTCCTCCAAAGCGAATTAAAGGGCCAAGAGGTTTCCTTCCGCAACATGAGCCTGTCCGGGGACCGTCCCAATCAATATCCGAGAAGCAAGGGCTTCACGCCAATGGGACAGTACCTCCAGCACGTGAAAGCCGACGTGGTCTTTGCCATGTTCGGTTACAACGAGTCCTTTTCCGGCCCGCAAGCTGCCGACAGCCACAAGAAATTGTTGATTGATTTCGTATCGAAGATCCGCAGTTACAAGCCCAACGGAAAGGATTTTCCACGCATCGTGTTGTTCAGCCCGATCGCCTTCGAGGACTTGAAGGACCGTAACCTGCCGCGGGGCAAGGGCCACAACAAAAACCTCTCCGCCTTCTCCAAGGCCACCCAAGAGGCGGCCCGTGAAGCAGGCGTGGCTTACGTCGACCTGTACGGCCCGACCCTGAAGCTTTACGAACAATCCAAAGAAGCCCTGACCCTCAACGGAGTTCACCTGAATGAGCTCGGAAACAAGAAGGTGGGAGAGATAATCACCCAAGCCCTGCTTGAAACTCGCACCATAGCCTCCCCCGCCAATGAGAAGCTACGCCAAGCCGTGTTGCAAAAAAACTGGCATTGGCACAACCGGTACCGGGCAACCGACGGGAATGACGTCTGGGGAGGCCGTTCCGGCTTGCGCTTCGTCGACGACCAGTCCAATGCCGAGGTCCTTCAGCACGAATTGGTCATGCTCGACGTCATGACCGCCAATCGGGACAAGCTCGTTTGGTCCACCGCCCAGGGGAAAAAGCATGAAGTCGACGACTCCAACGTCCCCCCACCGATCAAGGTCATATCGAACGTAGGAGGTCGAAGCAGAAGCTCGAATGCGGGCAAGGAAGGTACGACCCAGTATCTCAGCCCCGAAGAGAGTGGAAAACGCATAGCGGTCCGCCAAGGATTCGAAGTGAATCTTTTCGCCGATGAGGTGCAATTTCCCGAACTGATCAACCCCGTTCAATTGCAGGTAGACTCCAAGGGAAGGCTCTGGGCCGCCGCATGGCCCACCTACCCCAAGTGGGAACCCCTTAAGGAAATGAACGACGCTCTTCTTATTCTGCCCGATGAGGACCGGGACGGAAAAGCCGACCGGGTGATCGAATTCGCCAAAGTTCACAACCCTCTTGGCTTCGAGTTTTGGAATGGGGGCGTGTTGGTCACCTCGGGCCCGGACCTGCTCTTCCTCCGGGACACCAACGGAGACGACAAGGCGGATGAGCGCTTCGTAATCTTTCAGGGACTCGGAACTTCCGATACGCACCATGCGGCCAACAACCTGATCTTTGGGCCGGATGGCGGTATTTATTGGCAAAGCGGAATCTTTTTGCAGCACAACCACGAGCATTCCTGGGGACCGGCCCTTGCCACTGGGTCCTCTGCGATGTATCGCTTCGATCCCCGCAGGTATACCATCGCCCTGCATGGAGGAAACAGCCCCAACCCGCACGGTATCGCCTTTGACGACTGGGGATACCATTACGCAACGGATGGCACGGGAGGTAGGCCCTATCAGGTGCGCCCCGAAGGAAAAGGATGGAAAATGCATTCCCTTTTGAACAAGGAAGTTCGTCCGGTACCTGCCTGCGAGGTCCTTTCCAGCGACAATTTCCCCGATGACATGCAGGGAGATTTTCTTATCTGCAACTCGATCGGTTTTCTCGGGATCAAGCAATACAAGCTACACCGGGACGGCGGTTATGAAAAGACAAGGACGGTAGGCCGCGGCAAGAATGCCCAGAAAGTTGTTGAGAAGACCAAACTGGGTGAGGTGTGGGGCACCCCGAACGGACAAAGGCTTAAGGTAACCAAGACTTTGGCAAATGGGAGCAAACAGGATGAGGAAGCCGATGGTTTCTTCTTGAGCGGGGACAAAAACTTCAGGCCGACCGACGCCATCTTCGGTGAAGACGGGGCCCTCTACGTAGCCGACTGGCAAAACGTAATCATCGGGCATATGCAACACAACGTCCGCGACCCGAACCGGGACCACAAGCACGGACGCATCTTCCGCGTCAGCTATACCCAGAAGCCTCTCCAGAAGAAAGTCGCGATCGAAGGACAACCGGTCGAGAAATTACTTGAAAACCTGAAGCATCCCGTCGACGGAGTCCGCCACCGCACTAGGGTTGAGCTAAGCGGGCGCGACACCAATGAAGTCATCGCCGCGACCCAGAAGTGGATCAAGCAGTTCGATCCCAAAAAGAAGGAGGACTCCCATCATTTGCTTGAAGCGCTCTGGGTACACCAACAGCACAACCGCAGAAACGGCCGCTTGCTCAACGATTTGCTCAAGTCTCCCGAACCCCACGCCCGCATGGCCGCCCTGACCGTTCAACATCACTGGTACAATGCGGATCCGACCAAGGGATCTCAAGTGGTAGAGGAGGAAGCCGCAGAAGTCACTCAAAAGTCGGGTATCTTGTCGGATACCCCGCAATTGACCACGGTGCGCATCGGTACGGTCGTGGAAAAGATGAAGTACGACTTGAGTGAATTCACCGTCAAACCGGGCAAGAAGATCAAGCTGATCTTCGCCAACCCCGACTTCATGCCTCATAACCTCGTCTTCACAAAACCGAACAAGGCCGACTCCATAGCCCAACAAGCCCTCAGCCTTGGGGCCAAGGGATTTGCCATGGCCTTCGTTCCGGAAAGCCCCGACGTACTCTGGTCCAGCAAACTCGTGGATCACGGCAAGGAGGAGGAAATGACCTTCACCTCTCCTGAGAAACCCGGTGACTATCCTTACGTCTGCACTTTCCCGGGTCATCACATTCTGATGCGCGGCGTGATGAAAGTGCGTTAGGTTTCGAAAAAGCCCAAAGACGAAACTCTCCCTACCCTTGGTTAAAATCGGGGGGAATCAGCTACCCTTATAAAACATCAACTGACCATGATTATGCGCTCTCTTGTCTCCCTGCTCTTGCTATACGGCTTTGTTCACGCCGACACCCCCAAGCGACCCAACGTCATTTTCGTCCTCGCTGACGACCTCGGAATCGGGGACGTCTCCCCAACCAACCCGGACTGCAAGATCCAGACCCCTCACCTCCAGAAAATGGCGGATGAGGGGATCACCTTTCTCGACGCCCATTCCTCAAGCGCGGTCTGCACGCCGACGAGATATGGTGTACTCACGGGACGATACAACTGGCGATCACGCTTGGCCCGCGGGGTCTTGAGCGGAACGAGCAACCACTTGATCCCCGCCGAGCGGGCAACCGTCGCGCACCTCCTCAAAAAGGCCGGATACCACACCCAGATGATCGGCAAGTGGCACCTGGGCTGGGACTGGGCCCGCGTCGACAAAAAGGAAGGCAAATGGCAGAACATCGACTTTTCCAAGCCCGTCGCGAATGGTCCGGACGTCAATGGCTTCGATCGTTACTACGGCCATTGCGGATCGCTCGACATGCCACCCTACGTGTGGGTGGATACCGGCAAGGTCACTGCCCTCCCCGACCGCCAGGAAGGCGTGAACCGGAACGAGGACCCATACGGTTGGTACCGCAAAGGTCCCATTGGCTCTGATTTCCACATCGACGAGGTCCTGCCTCATCTCTTCGACAAAAGCATCGCCTACGTCAAGGAGAGAGCCAAGACCAAGAAGCCCTTCTTTCTTTACTTGCCCCTGCCGGCTCCCCATACCCCGATCGTTCCCGTTCCCCCTTACAAGGGAGCAAGTAAAATGAACCCCTACGCGGATTTCGTCATGCAGATGGACGGGCACATGGGAGAACTGCTGGAGGCCCTCAAAGATGCCGGAGTGGACGACGACACCCTCGTCTTCTTCACCAGCGACAACGGATGTTCCCCCGAAGGGAATTTCGCCAAGCTCAAAGAATTCGGTCACGACCCGAGCGCCGGGTACCGGGGCCACAAGGCGGACGTCTACGAGGGAGGACATCGCGTACCTTTCGTAGCCCGCTGGCCCAACGGCATCAAGGCGGGCCAGAAGACCACCGCCCTCACCTGCCTGACCGACCTGTACGATACCATGAGGGAGATCACCGGACAGCCGAAAAAAGACAAGGCGGGGGAAGATTCCTTCAGCCTGCTGCCCGCATTCAAGGGCAAACGGAGTACCACGAGGAAGACACTCGTCAGTCATTCCATAGGCGGCTCGTTCTCCATGCGACAAGGTGAATGGAAGCTGTGCCTTTCGGCAGGAAGCGGGGGCTGGAGCGCCCCGCGCGAAGGTGACGCAAAGAAAAAGAAACTTCCACCAATGCAACTGTTCAACCTTAAGGAAGACCGGGGGGAGCGCAAAAACCTGGTCGGGGAAAAACGTCCAAAAGCAGACGAGCTCATTCTTCTGTTGAGCAAGGAGGTCGAAAACGGACGCAGCTCACCCGGCAAACCGGTTTCCAACGACCGCAAGGTCACCTTCCTTCCCGCAGGCGTGGAAATGCCTCAGGGCAAGTAATTTGCTTATCCTACCCCCATCATCATGAAGATTGCCTTCCTCGTCGCGTCCCTCGCACTTTCACCCCTTGCCTTCAACTTGGTATCCGCAAAGGAATCATGGACGGTCGATTCCGCCGCTCAATGGAAAAGCTCCATCGAGTCCAGTCAAGGCATTACCCTGCAGGAGGGAGTGGCTTCGCCCTCGGGCAGGACCGGTACGCTCCGCACCAAGATGAAGACCTTCCAGGAGAAGCGCTCGGCCAAGTCCCTAACCGTCGGACAATCCGCCCTATGGCAGAATTGGAAAGCGAGGCCCCGAATCGGTCCGAAGAACCTGCGGGACGCCCCCGTCTTTCTCACCATGGGTCCGGGAGACTACTGGATGTTCGGCAAGTACGGCGGCCTGCCCAGGAAGAAAGGCAAGGAACCCTTCGAAGCAAAGGACGCCAAACTGGATGGATACGACGTCCCCTTGAAAACCACCCCCATCCCGACCCAGTTCAATGCCCCCGGCGGACTGGTCAAGGGCCAGGGAGGCTACCATGCCTGGCAGAGCAAGGACATGGTCCACTGGGTGCATCATGGATGCGTAACCCCTGGGTTCGCCAAATGGGTGACCACGGCCGAACAAGTGGACGGTAAAACCTTCATCTACTACGATTTCCCCAACGACCAGGACCCCCACTTGTTCATCGACGAGGACCTGACCGATGGAAAACCGGGCAAGAACATGGGCATCGCCTTGAACGACCCATCCCATGGCTCGGACTGCGCCGTCATCCGGGACTTGAACGGGAAATTCCACATCATCTTCGAGGACTGGAGTCCCATCAACGCACGCAAGCATTCCTGGGACTCCCCGCTCGCCGGCCATGCCGTAAGTTCGAACGGTATCAGCGGCTACTCCATCGTGACTCCCGCGGTAGACGAACGGTCCAAGCCGACCGGAAAGATCGCGGAATACCTGCACCCGCACTGGGCCAAGGAGGACCCCAAGAGGTTCAAGAACAACGTCGCGAAATACGAGGTTCACGAACCCGAGCAGAACGCCTACGGGGACTGGGCCGCCATTTCCATCGGTGGGCAGTACTACCTCTTTTGCGATTTTCATCCCGCCCATAAGGGAATCCGCATCGCTTGGTTCACTTCCTCAAGCATCGATAAGCCATTCTCCTTTTGCGGGGAAATCGGCAAGGGACATCCCGATCCCGACATCGGGTTTGCGGAGGGACGCTTCTACCTGGTCACCCAGACCTCCAACGATTACGTCAGCCCCGGCCCCTGGGTCGAAAAGGTGGAAGCCCGGGTGGGCGTAGACACGAACAAGGACGGCAAGGCCGACAAATGGTCCGATTGGCAGGAAACCAAGGAAAGGTATGATTACGTCGAGGGCTTCTCCAAACAGGTCGCAAAAACACCCGCCATGATCGATCTCTCCAATCTGCCCGCAGGCTTCGGCTTCCAGCTCGAACTCAGGCTGACCGATACCACGACCAACGCATCCAAGCCCTTGATCGAGTCCCTCGAGGTGACTTTCAACTAAACGGATCCGTGCAGTCATGAAGGGCCTCTTGCTCGTCCTCTTTCTCTTGGCAGTTCCATTGGCGGGCGCCGGCAAACCCAACGTCATTCTGATCAATGCGGACGACTTGGGTTATGGGGACCTCGGGTGCTACGGAGCGACCAAGGTAAGAACCCCTCATATAGACCGTTTGGCCAGGGAGGGTATGCGCTTCACCGATGCCCATTCCCCATCCGCAGTTTGCTCCCCCTCCCGCTACGGGTTGATGACCGGCCAATACCCGATCCGTAAAAATTTTTGGGGCCCCACTCCCCTGACTCAGGAATTGACCATCGATCTCAAGCAACCCACCTTGGCCAGCACTCTCAAGTCCGCCGGCTATGCCACTTCGGTCATCGGCAAGTGGCATTTGGGCTTCGGCAAGGGGAAAACGGACTGGAACAAGGCCCTCAAGCCCGGGCCTCTGGAAATCGGCTTCGATTACTACTTCGGGATGCCCACGGTGAACAGCGGCCCGCCTTTCGTCTACGTCGAGAACCATAAGGTCGTGGATTACGATCCCGAAGACCCCTTCGTCCTAGGCAAGGAGTCGGCCACCCAAAAGTGGCCCGAGAAGGGAGGGTACCGGGGCATTGGAGGGGCCGAGAAAGCCCACCTACGCTACCGCGACGAGTACGTCGGCACGACCTTTGCCGAGAAGACGGTCGAGTGGATCACCGCCCACAACAACAAAGACAGGAACCAACCCTTCTTCCTATACTTGGCGACGACCAACATTCATCACCCTTTCACACCGCACCCACGGTTCAAGGGAACAAGCCAATGCGGACTTTACGGGGACTTCATCCATGAGCTTGACTGGATCGTGGGGGAAGTGCTCGAGACCTTGGACGAGCTCGAGATCGCGGAGAATACTCTCGTCATTTTCACCAGTGACAATGGAGGCATGCTCAACGTCACCGGGCAAAAGGCCTGGCGAGCGGGGCATCGTTTGAACGGAAAACTGCTCGGCTTCAAGTTCGGGGCTTGGGAAGGCGGGCACCGGGTGCCCTTCCTCGCCCGCTGGCCTGCCAAAATTCCGGCCGGCAAGGAATCGGATGCCCTGATCAGCCAGATCGATTTGCTTCCCACCTTCGCCGCCCTCGCAGGCGCCGAGTTGCCGCGTGAAGCGGTCATCGACGGGGTCGACCAGATACCCGTCCTGACCGGCAAAAGCAAGAGAGCGCAGCGGGATTTGCTGGTCATCTCCCCCAACAGCCCCAAGCACCTTACGATCCGCAAGGGTGGCTGGGTCTATATTCCCGAACGGGACGAAGGTGGCTTCCAGGGAAAGGAGATCGGCAACCACTTGCTGGCCGGGGCAGCCGCCCAAAAACTCACCAAACTGGTAAACAGCGACGTAAGGGCGGGAAAAATCAAGGAAGACGCCCCACAAGCCCAGCTCTATAACTTAAGGACCGACCCCTATCAGGCAACCAACGTCCACAACGAACGACCCGAGATTGTAGCCGAGCTGTCTTCCCTTCTGGATGATTGGATGAAGGCCATACCCGCTTCGCCTCGACTGGGATGGGTCAACCTGAGGCAAGGCGGGCCATCCGTCCCCAAGAAAAGAAAATCCAAGCCTGCTCCGAAAATCCCCGCCAAACCGAGCAACCGGAGCGTTTCCCTGGACTTCGAATCCGGCGAACTCGAGCCGTGGAAGGTAATCAAGGGCAAATTCGGGCGCCTCGTTGGGAACCGAACCCACTTTTTTCACGGAAATCTCGCCTACAACAAGCAGGGCGAACACTACCTCACCACCCTGGAACCCGGACCGGAGGCGAGGAAGGGATCTGATGCCCAGACCGGTATAGTCATCTCGCCCTTTTTCATTCCGGAGGCCGGAAAAATGACCTTCCGGGTCGGCGGTGGCAATGGGCCCGACACCTACGTCGCGCTCTGCTTGGAAAGCGGGAGGGAAGTCGAGACCGCCCGGGGTATCAACCATCAGATGATGCAGCGGGCCAGCTGGGATCTTTCCCCATACGCGGGCCAAAAGGCCTTCATCAAGATCGTCGACCAGTCCACCGGCGGGTGGGGCCACGTCACGGCCGATCATTTCGAGTTCGACGGCAAACTCCTGAAACAATATTTCAAGAAATCCGTTCCCTAGACATGATTATGAAAAAATTACTTCTCCTTTGCTTTCCATGCGCCGCCATGCTGGCCGGAGCCGAGAAGCCGAACGTCGTCTTCATCCTCGCCGACGACATGAGCCGGGACACTTGGGGTGCCTACGGAGGCAAGGAATGCAAGACCCCCAACATCGACCGCCTGGCCAAGGACGGCGCCCGTTTCGACAGGGCCTACTGCTCGGTCGCCATGTGCGCACCCTTCAGGCAGGAGCTCTACAGCGGACGTTCCCCTTGGCGGACCGGCACGTTGCCCAACCATTCGAAATCGGTGGCCGGCACCAAGAGCGTAGTTCATTACCTCAAACCACTCGGCTATCGGGTTGCCCTGCTCGGAAAATCACACGTCGGTCCGAATGAATGCTATCCTTTTGAGAAACTGGGTGACGTCAGCAAGCGAGTGGACGCAAACCCCGAAACCCTTGCCAGGGCCCGATCCTTCCTCGATGACTGTAAAAAATCGGACAATCCCTTTTGCCTCTTCATCGGTTCACATGATTCCCACGCCCCTTTCACCACGGGCGATCCTTCCGCCTATGACGCCAAGAAGCTGAGTGTCCCCCCTTACTGGGTGGACACGCCCCAACTCAGGGAAGAGATGGTCAAGTACTATGCAGAAATCACCAATTTCGACAATCTGGTGGGAATGATGAGAAAGGAACTTGAGAAAAGGAAGCTCTGGGAAAACACCATCTTCATGGTCTGCAGCGAGCAGGGCACGCAGCTCCCTTTCGCCAAGTGGACCTGCTACGACAATGGGTTGCGCACGGGTTTCGTCATGCGCTGGGCGGGCGTAACCCGGCCCGGATCGGTGATCGAGGACCTCGTTTCCACTACCGACGTCACGCCCACCCTCGTGGAAGCGGCCGGAGGAACCCTCAAGCCGGGCGCGTGCGACGGGATGAGCTTTCTTCCCTTGCTCAAGGGGCAGTCGCTCGAAAAAACCCGCAAGTACGTCTTCGGAGCCTTCACCAACTGCCGTATCATCGACAACCGCGATCGGGTCTACCCCATCCGCTCGATTCGCGATCGCCAATTCAGCCTGATCTACAACCCCAACCACTCTGCCATCACTTCCAACGTCAGCTTGAGTCAGGCCTTGCAAATGATCAAAAGTGAAGAGGTCGGTTCCAAGAGTCTCAACCTCGCAGCATCCTGGGTTCCCCGGGCCAAGAAGGACAATCGGGCCAAGGCCCTGGTTCACAAACTGCATCATCGCCCGGAATACGAGCTGTATGATCTGAGCAAGGATCCCTACGAGCTAGAGAACAAAGCGAATGACCCGAAGCACGAGAAGACCCTCGCCAGGCTAAAGAAAGCGCTCCAAGCCAAGCTTTCGAAACTCGGCGATCCCGACCCCATCGCCACGGAGAAGTCTCTGGTCGGATCCGGGGGCGGAAAAAAGAAAAAACCTTCCAAGAAGAAGGGCTGACACTCGACGCAATCACATGAAAAAACACCTTTTGCCTTTCACCCTTTTCCTCTTAGGCGCCGGCCTCATCGAAGCGGCCGAGGAAAAGCCTCACGCGGTACTTGTCGTCGGCACCCTTCACTATTCCCCTGAATTGACCATGCCGGTATTCGCCAAGGAACTGGAACGGTTCGGTTTCCGGACCACCGTGGTCATGGGCGAGGGAAACCCCGAGAGAAAGACCGAGAACGTCCTTCCCGGAATCGAGGTCCTGAAGGAGGCGGACCTGGCCATCTTCTTCATGCGCTTCCTGAAGCTGCCCGACAAGGAATGGGCCCCCATCGAGGCCTATCTGAAGTCCGGCAAACCCGTCATCGGTTTACGCACCGCCAACCATTCCTTCAAATATGCAAAGGATCATCCACTGTTTGAGTGGAACGACGGTTTCGGACGGCGGGCCTTGGGCACCCCCTACGTCGTACATCAAGGTGGAACCACCGATATCCGGACCGTCGCCAAGTACCGCTCCCACCCAATCATGAAGAACGTGGCCAAGACGGAGTGGGTTTCTCCCGGCACGCTCTACCTTTCAAGGCTGGAACCCGGATGCATCCCCCTGACCATCGGGAGAGGGGTAGGCAGGGACAGGCTGGTTGAAAAAAACTACGGCGTCATTCAGGTAAACCGAGAGGAATCCGACGTCGTGGCCTGGGCCTGGGAAAACGAATGGGGAGGAAAGGTATTCGGAACGTCCTTCGGGCATCCGGGGGACTTTGCGGAGGAAGCCTTCAACCGCATGCTGGTCAACGCCTGCCATTGGGCGGTCGGCAAGGAGTTGCCCGGAGCGGACGAAGCAATCACCACCTGGCGGATCGAGAGGGCGGACAAGAAGAAGAGGAAGTAGTCCGGCCGGCCTCCCGGGGAATCACTTCTTGTCGGAGTAGGCCTTGATCCAGTCGATCTGGAGCTTGAAGGGGCCGTCCTTCTTGTCGTAGATCATGATCCCTACGCTGCGGATCTTGTCCTTGATCAAGGGAAAGCGGGACTTGGGCAGGCGCATCCCACGCCAGCTCGAGCCCATGCTCTCGAAGGGAACCTTGGCGATCTGCCAGCCCTTTCCGTCTCCGTCGGTCTCGAACTCCGTACGATAGGAGACCGAACTGCGGTCCGTGCGGACCCCCAGGTTGTAGGTCCGTCCATCACCCTTGAAACGTATCATCAGGCCGTCCTTGCCTTCAAGGCCGAGATCCATGGTCTTGCTTCGGATGGAGGAAAAGCCTCCCCCATTGGTGTTGGTAGAGCCGGAAAAAACCAGCTTCGTCTTTTTGAAGGAGAAGCCCCCCTTGGAGCGTCCTCCCATGACGTTGTCGTTGACCGTGATCCACTTGTCGCCCGGATTCTCATCGGTGAAGTCAAAGAGGATTTCTCCTGACTCCTTGTCCCTCTTCTTGCCGGCTCCATCCGCTTCACCGACCAATGCGAGGGTCGCGGCCCCAGTGGACAGGCAGGTCAATGCGAGGGTAAAAAATTTCGTTTTCATCAGATTGAGCCTAGTTCTAACGACCGATTCGTCAAGGAAAGGAGGGTTGGGCGGGCGTTCTAGCCTCTGGTTTCTTACAAGGCTCCTTCGTTCTTGTAGAAACGCGTTTTCTTCCCTTCAATTCGACCATGCCCATTTTCCCTAAAATGCTTTTGGCTATGCTTGCCTTGACCGCAACGCTCGGGTTCGCCGAGCCAACGGTCCGACCCGGCGACAGGGTGGCGCTCGTTGGCAACACCTATGCCGATCAGCTACGCATCCATGGCTACCTGGAGACCATGCTCCTGCAAAGGAGTCGCGGAAACCCGGTTTCCGTCCGCAACCTCGGTTGGGGTGGAGACACCCTCGCCATCCGGGACCGACCCACGAATTTCCCATCCGAATCCTCCACCCTTGCCGAGCACAAGACCGACTTGATCATCGCCTGCTTCGGGATGGGCGAATCCTTCGCCGGGGAGGAGGGGTTGGAGGAATTCGAGAAACAGCTCAAGGCTTTCATCGCCTCACACAAGGGTAAGAAATACAATGGGAAATCGGCTGTCCGACTGGCCATGATCTCCCCCATCGCCCAAGAGGACCTGGGGGCATCGACGCCCGGATTCTCCAGGCGCAACCAGATTCTCAAAAGTTACCTCGGACGTATGGGGGAAGCCTGCAGGCAGGCAGGGATTCCCTTCGTGAACCTCTACGAACCCACCATCCGCCTGATGGAGGAGCAAAAAGCTCCCAAGATCACGGAGAACGGCATCCGCCTAAACGAGTACGGATACTGGGCGACGGCCAGGTTTCTGGCCGATTCGCTCGCCACCCCGATCCTGCCTTGGCGGATCCGTCTGAATGCCAAGTCCGGCAAGGCCGAAGCCCGCGGGGTAAGCATCGACAAAGTCACCATGGATGGGGAAGGGATTCGCCTGCGGATTCTCGAAAAGACTCCGCCCGGGCTTCCCTCTCCCCTCGCCGGCCCCATCCATTCCTCGCTCCGCTCCACCCGCGACCTCATGATCGTCGAAGGCTTGGCTGCAGGAAAATATCTCCTCAAAGTCGATGGGCAGGAGGTGGTTTCGGGAAGCCACGAGGACTGGGCCAGCGGACTCCTGCTGGACCAGTCTCCCGCCCACCGGGAGGCCGACTCCCTTCGCCTTAAGGTCAACGACAAGAACCTTCAGTTCACCTACAGCTGGAAAGCCCTCAACCAGGTCCACATCGTAGGCGAACGACGGAAGTCTCCCGCCGGGGCGGCTCTTCCCGGGGAAGTCGTCCAGTTCAATTACCTGGCCAACAAAAAGGACGAGCAGTTGGGAAGTGCGCTGCAGGCCAAAACGAGAAACTGGAACCTGATCCGACAATGAAGCCAACCCTCTTTTTCGCACTTCTTCTCCTGCCCTCGCTCCTCCAGGGTCAGGCCGCCGACGGCATCAGCAAGAAAAACCTGGCTAACGCCAACCTCAGCCTGATGGACAACCACGACCCGATGTCGGAGAAGGAGAATTTCGATCTCCTCCCGGGTTATGAGGTAAACTTGTTTGCCCAGGAGCCCATGCTGGCCAACCCCATCCATATGACTTGGGACAACCGCGGACGCCTCTGGGTGGCATGCTCATGGGCCTACCCCCAACTCAAGCCGGGTGAGGTTGCAAACGACAAGATCATCATCCTGGAGGACGTCGATGGAGACGGGCGGGCCGACAAGTCGACCGTCTTCGCCGACGGTCTCTATATGCCGACCGGGATCGAGCTGGCCAATGGTGGATGCTTCGTGGCCCAGACGCCCGACGTCTTCTTTCTCAAGGACCTCGACGGAGACGACGTGGCGGACGTCAAGGAGCTCCCCCTCACCGGCTTTGGGATCGAGGACAGTCATCATTCCGTGAGCGCCTGGCGCCGAGGTCCGGGCGGATGGATCTATTTTCAGGAGGGAATCTTTCTTCATACCCAGGTTGAAACCGCCTACGGGATGGTCCGCAACTACAACGGAGGCGTCTACCAGTACAACCCCCGCACCCGTGACCTGAGAATTTTCGCAAGCGTGGGCGTAGGGAATCCCTGGGGACACGTCTTCGACCGGTGGGGGCAATCCTTCTTCGTCGACAACCCCCGCGTACACTATCTTTCCCCGGCAACCGGCAACGGTGGCCAACGCGTACGTCTCAATCACCTCATTAGTACGGAAAAACAATGCGGCGGGGACCTTGCCACCGGAACCCACCTGCCGGAGGAAATCCGTGGCCAATTGCTGACCTGCCGGTTCAAGAGCCGGGCCATCATCCGCTACCAGTTCACCGGAGACGGGGCCGGCTTCTCGGCCGACGTCCTCCCTCCCCTGATCTCCTCCAAGCACCCCAACTTCCGGCCCGTGGACTGCAAGATCGGACCCGATGGGGCCGTCTACGTGGCCGACTGGTACAACCCCATCATAAACCATGCCAAGCACAATTTCCGTGATCCACGACGCGACAAGGACCACGGCAGGATATGGAGGATCACGGCCAAGGGCCGTCCCCTTGTGCCGAAGCCCAGACTTGCCTACGAACCGCTCCCCAACTTGCTCGAGCATCTCAAGAGTCCCCAGGCCTGGACGCGCCATCAGGCCCGCCTGACACTCTCCGAGCTTGAACCCGACCCGGTATCGGAGGCTCTATCCAAATGGGTCGACCAACTCGATCGGAGGGACCCCGAGCACGATCATCACCTCGTGGAGGCGATGTGGGCCTGCCAGAACGTGGAGCGACCAAGCGAGAAAATCCTCAAGCTCGTGCTCGCCAGCAAGGATGGCAACGCCCGCTCCGCCGGAGCCCGTGTTTTGCGCTATTGGCACGAAGACTTGAGCGATCCGGTCTCCCTTCTCGCCAAGGCCGCCTCCGACCCCTTCCCGCGGACCCGCATGGAAGCGGTCCTCTCGGCGGGATTCGTTCCGCGCGCGGAAGCTTTCCCCGCCGCCCTTTCCGCCCTCGATCACCCTCGGGACAAGTTCATCGACATGGCCCTTCCGCAAACCGTGATGGCCCTTGAGAAATACTGGAGGCCCGCACTGGAAGAAGGGAAACTCAGCTTCGCCAAGCCCGCCCACCGTGAATACGCCGAAAAGGCCGCAGGAATTGGTTTTTCCAAACGCCTCGACGCATACCTGCGTAGTCGCTCCCCCACCCTTTCCGAGACCACCTTGATCACGGACCGTCTGGTGATCGATGCCGATTCCAGGCAAGCCCGCATGGTAGTGGACTTTCTAGTCAACAGGGAACTCCCGTCCGAGATCCGCATCGCCTTGCTCGAAGCCCTCGCCCATATCGGGCTCAAAGGGAAGGTGTCCCTCGGGCAAAGAGTCGCTCCGCTCCGCAGGCTCATTCAGAACGAAAATGCAGAAGTGGCATCCCTCGCCATCGCCAACCTCGGCGCTTGGCGTCTCAAGGGAGCGGGAAAAGACCTTCTACCCATTCTTCTGAACCCCGAAGCCCATCCCTCGTCCCGACGGGCAGCCTCCGTTTCCCTCGCCCGGCTTCCGGGTAACGAGGGTAAGAAGCCACTCCTCGAACTGGCCGACAAGGGTAAGCCCGAACAACTCTTCTATGCCGTTTTCGGAATTCTGGAAGGCGACGGTGAGAAAGCCGCCGAGCTTGCGGCCGGGCTTCTGGCTAGCCCCATCAACGAAAACGACCCCGTCTCTCTGGTGCAAGCCTTCGTCGGACGGGCCGGTGGAGACAAGCTGCTCGCCTCCGCCCTCGAGGGAAAGAACATTCCCCCCGCGACCAAAGACAAGGTGGCCGAGTATCACCGCAAGAGCGGACAGCTTTCCAGGCCGCTGGAACGGCTGTTCCGTCCGACGCAGCCCAAGTCTCTGAGCTCCATTCTCCTCAAGGAAAACCGTCAATCCCTCGCCGAGGACGTCGACCGGCTGGGCGATGCCGCCCATGGCGAACTCGTCTACCGGCGCCGTGCTCTCGCCTGCATGAGTTGCCATGCAATTGGGAGCGTAGGGTCGAAAATCGGCCCGAACCTGGTGGCAGTCGGCACCGCAGCCGATACCGCCTACGTCGTTGAAGCCATCCTCGAACCCAACAAGGCCATTGCCCAGCACTACGAAAACAAGCTCATCACCCTCGAGGATGGCTCGGTCCTGATGGGCTCTATAATCTACCAGAGCGACAAGGAGTTGATCATTCGCGATTCCTCCCTTGGAGGGAAGGAACGCAAAGCCCGCATGGACAAGGTACAAAGGATCAAGCCCATGCCATCGCTCATGCCGGCCGGCCTGGCCGACCAGCTCGCGACGAGGACCGAATTCCTCGACTTGGCCAAGTTCGTCTCGGTTCTGGGTAAGCCCGGTCCCTACGCCAACGACGAAAGCCCGGTCATCCGAAAATGGGCCGTCGCGTCCTCGGAATCGGCCAAAATACCGACCCTGGAAGAATCTTGGAAAACTGCCTACAGCCTGGTCAACGGCAACCTCCCCGACCATGAGCTCGGAAACCTGAAAATGGCCTTTGCCCGGGGTTTCGTCGAGGTACGGGCCTCGGGACCGATCCAGCTCAAACTGAACGGGACCCAGGGGCTGCGTCTGTGGCTCGACGACAAGGAAATCGAGGATCTTTCATCCGCATTCGTGCTTCGGCCGGGAACCCGTCGCTTCACCTTCTCCATCGACCGCGAGGCTAGGAATTCAAAGGGTTTGCGGGTCGAGCTTACGTCCGCCCCTGCATCAGAAGCCCGCTTTCAACCAAAGGGGGGCACCTGAATCGGATTTCCATTCTCATGATGAACCCCAAAGCAATCCTCCTCGTCCTTGGAAGCTCCATCCTCGGGCAAGCCTCCACCCACGCAGATTTCCCAAAGCCGACCAACACCCAAAAGACCGACCTCACCCTGCCCACCCCGGAAGAGGCGATCAAGGGCATGAGGCTGCCCGGCGGCTTCCGGGTGGAGTGCTTTGCCAGCGAGCCCATGATCCGCCAGCCCATAGCCATGGCCTTTGACGACCGAAATCGCCTCTGGGTGGCCGAATGCTATACCTATGCCGAGGCCAGGACGAACTTCGACCTCGGGCTGCGGGACCGCATCGTCATCCTGGAAGACTCCAATGGGGACGGTCGGGCCGATAAGAAAACAATCTTTCACGACGACCTGCAAAGGTTGACTGGCCTGACGGTGGGCTTCGGGGGCGTGTGGGCGACCTGCGCCCCCAACCTGCTCTTCATTCCCGACGCCGACCGGGACGACAAGCCCGACGGCAAGCCCGAGATCGTGCTCGACGGCTGGAACGACAACAGCGTACGCCACAACATGGTAAACGGGCTCAAGTGGGGACCGGACGGATGGCTCTACGGGAGGCACGGCATACAGGCCCTTTCGATCGTCGGCCCGCCAGGATCCCCCAAGGAGGACCGAACCCAGCTCAAGTGCTCGATCTGGCGGCTCCATCCACGCTCAAGGAAATTTGAGGTTGTCTGCGAGGGAACAACGAACCCTTGGGGACACGACTGGGATAAGCACGGTCAGCTTTTCTTCATCAACACCGTGATCGGCCACTTCTGGCATGGTCTACCCGGAGCCTACTTCAAGCGCATGTACGGCCAGCATTTCCGTCGCGGCCTCTACGGCCTTATCGACCAGCAGGCTGATCATTTCCATTGGGACGTCGGCAAGGAACAAGCCAAGGACGTGAAGAAGGGAATGTCCCTAAGCACTGATGAAGCGGGTGGTGGTCACGCCCATTGCGGCATGATGATCTACCAGGGGGGGCAATGGCCGGAGCGCTACGAGGGCAAGGTTTTTACCGCGAACTTTCATGGTCGGCGCATCAATTGCGACCGCATCGAGCGCAAGGGCTCGGGTTACGTAGCCCGCCACGAACCGGACTTCCTCAAAGTGAAGGACCTCTGGTTCAGGGGCGTGGAGATCGACTACGACATGAATGGAGCAGTCTTCCTTCTGGATTGGTCGGACGTCGGTGAATGCCATGAGAACGACGGAATCCACAGGACCTCGGGAAGAATCTACAGGATCACCCACGGTCCCTTCAAGCCCGGCAAACACGATTTGAAGCAAAAATCCTCCCGTGAACTGGCTGGTCTGCTGATTCATGCGAATGCAAAGCTTGCCCGCCATGCCGCCCGCCTTCTCCAGGAAAGGGCGGACGGCCAAGAGATTGGGAAAGAAGTTCTTTCCTCTTTGTCCGCTCATCTGGAAGCAGAGGATACCGGACGGCGCCTGCAGGGTCTTTGGGCTCTTCACCGGTCGCAAAACCTTAACGAAGACAAACTGATCTCCCTCCTCGGGGATAAGGATGAACACCTGCGCATCTGGGCCTTGAAGCTCCTTGTGGACGAGGGCAAGACGTCCCGGCAAGCGGCACGGAAAATCCTAGACGTAGCCGCAAAGGAGAATTCCCCCCTCGTTAGGCTCCACCTGGCGTCCATCATGAGAAACCTTTCCGCTTCGGAGCGCTGGAAAATGGCCGAAATACTTTCCAGATCAAGCGACCTTGCCAAGGATCCGGTCTATCCGCTCATGGTCTGGTACGGCATAGAACAACAGGTCAGGAACGAGCCTGCCCGGGCACTGCAGTTAGCCAAGAACAGCAAGCTTGAAACGATACGGGAATGGATCCCTCGAAGGCTTGCCGAGTAGGGCTTACCAAATGATGGATATGGGGTACTTGCTCATTTCCTCATCCGTGGTCATAAGGTAAAGGTCTTCCGTCAATACGGTGGAAACAAGGATACGGTCGTAGACGTCCGGGTGATAGGCTGGAGTCTCGGCAAGACGGTAGCAAATCTCCCTGGTAATGCCTAGTGACTTTACGTTCCAGGTTTTGATTTGTTCGTTTACCCATTGCCTTGGAGTCTTGGGCATCTCGAGCATACCATCGGAATACATCATGGAAAGTTCCAGGACGGAAGCATCGCTGTAGTAGAATTCATTCTCCTCATCAGACAAAACCTCACGGGCGCGGGAGCTCAAAAGAAGGGGTTGAGAGGTCAGCCAGACGAATACAAAGGTATCAAGCAGAATGCGCATCAGAAGTAAAGCACTTCGTCGCCAACGCTGCCTGCAAACTTCGATTTATCAAGGATCTTGAGGGATTTCGACGTAATGGTTCCGACCTCAGGACGGTTTTCGTTGGGAAGTTGCCTGCATGGCACGAGACGGGCAATGGGTTTCTTGCCCCTAGCCAATACGACGTGCTTTCCATCCTCTGCCTGTTGCAGTAATTTGGATAAGTGAGTCTTGGCATAATGGACGGTATGCATATGACTAAGTTAATACTTTTATTAGCTTAGTCAATATATTTAGTGCTCAAACCAAGGCCTAAGCCCTCATTGAATCGCTTGCTTCTAAATTTTTCACTTTTCTTCACAACTAGGCTTGCCATGGGATTTGCCTACACCCTAGCTTTTATGGTGATTCCCTTTCACCCAATTCCAATCCTATGAAAAAAATACCTTGCGCAACCACGCGGCGCAGCTTTCTTACAAAGTCGGCAACTGGTGCCACTGCCGCGACGATCCTTCCTCGCCACGTTCTCGGAGCGCCGCACGTGCCACCCTCTGAAAAATTCGGAACCGCTCTTATAGGTTGCGGAGGAAGAGGGCCCGGCACCTACTCCGGATTATGCAAGGGGCTGGAAGTTGAGCTTGTGGGAGCCTGCGACGTCGACCTCAACCGCGCCCAAAGGTTCTCCAATGCCAGGAGCAAAGGGAAGGCCGAGGTTTATCAGGACTTCCGCAAACTGCTTGAACGCAAGGACCTTGACTTGGTCGCCATTGCAACTCCACCCCACTGGCACGCAAGCATATCAATTGCCTGCGCAGAAGCCGGGATGGACGTTCTATGCGAAAAGCCCATGACGCGCTTCGTGGCCGAAGGACGGGCTGTGGTCAATGCCTTCAAGCGCTACGGACGGATTTTCCAAATCGGAACTTTCGGTCGCTTCGGCAGAAGCCGTGACAAGGGTTACGTCCTCAAGCACAAGATCATGTCCAGTGGTCTGCTCAAGGATTGTCAGGCCGTTCGAATGAAAAAAGGAGGGCTCAAGGTCAAGCAATGGAGTGGAACCCCCGGCATTCCGCCCCAGACCGTTCCTGATCAACTCGATTGGGACATGTACTGTGGCCCTTCCCCATGGAAACCCTACGAAAGCCGCCGCGTCACGGGAACCCATCGAGGCTACTGGGACTACGAGGGCGGTGGAATGTGCGACATGGGACAACATCACTACGACCCCGAACAATGGACCTATGCCAAGGACCATACCAGCCCGGTAGAGATCACCCCGTACGCACCGCCTTCCCATCCTGAGGTCACCGGCATGTGGGCGTGGGTCGAGCTCAAGTACGCCGACGGTTTCAAATTCGTCATGGAAAGCGGAGAATGGGGACCGGCCTACGACAGGCAGCCCGTCCGCGACGTATCGATGGACGATCTTTCCAAAGAGGACCAGGAAAAGATCAAGAGCATGCCTGACCCCGAGCCACTCCTTTCCTTTGGAGAGGCCGTCAAGCAGCGCAAGCAAGCCGGCGGACATCCCGAGGCCGCCCATCGGGCCGCCTGTATCCTCCATTTGGCCAACCTCGCCATCCGCCTCGGCCGAAAACTGAACTACGACCCGGACAAGGAAGTGTTCCTCAATGATGAGGAAGCCAACCGTTTTCTCAATCCTCCCATGAGCGCCCCCTGGCGAGTCTGAACCCCAACCATCTCTTCAACATGAATGCCAAGGAAATCATCCAAGCCTTCCCTCAACCGGAAGGCAAAATTCTCCGCAACATCGACAAGGACGCCTGCGAAAGAGCGGTCGAACAAATTCTTGCCGGGGGAAAGAAGACCCTCCGCGAACTGGTTGACCTCATCGTCGAGCCCGGCAGAGGCGTAGACGTGCAGGCCAGGCACGCCCTTCACTCCACGGCTATCCGCGTGGGCGGACCGGGTAAGACAAAAGCACGAAAGGCTTTTTCCACAAGCCTCGCCGAGACCCTCTCGGACGATCGCCCCAACGCGGTCAAGGGCTTCATCCTGCGCCAACTCCAGGTTTGCGCCGGCCCGGAGGAGGGTGGTAAAATCGCCCCCTTCCTGACCAACCCGGAAGATCACCTGTACGAATATGCGGCTCAGGCGCTCGAAGCCATGGGTCCGTCAACCGTTTCGCACTTCAGGAAGGCTTACCCCAAGGCAAGCGGGGCGCCTCGTTTGACCATTATTCAGGGACTTGGCGTGCACCGGGACGATGATTCCCGTGAAGTCTTCCGCAAGGCGGCCAAGGCCAAGGACCTCGAAACTCGCCTCGCCGGGCTATGGGGGCTGATGCGCATCGCCTCAGCGGAAGACGCCGACCTGCTGCTCGCCCAATCCGCCAAGGAGAAGGGATGGGGCAGAATCAAAGCCACGGCCTACTGCATGGAGCTGGCCGAGTCCCTTTCCAACAAGGGACGCAAAAAGGAAGCCCGCGCCATTTATGAGGAAATCCGAAAGACCCGCAAGGCCGACCAGGAGGACTACCTCCGGGAATCCGCCGACCGAGAACTCGCCCGCCTCAAGTAAGCTGTCCCGCCATGAAACTCGTCCCCTTCAAGCTTGCCATCCTGCCGTTCCTGCCACTCCTTGCCTTGTCCGTCCTTGGCGCTAAGGATAAAGGATTCGTCTCTCTCTTCAACGGCAAGGACCTCGATCAGTGGATTCTCCCTCAGGGCGATCATACCTGGAAGATCGTGGACGGGGTCGTCGACTACGAGGCAAAGGGAGGCAACCTGACGTCTAAAAAGCGATATGAGGATTACGTCCTCAAGCTGGATTGGAGGTTCAAGCGTACCGCGGGGCCTACCTACAACGCAAAGATCTTCGATAAGGAAGGAAACCAGAAGGTGGATGGCGAAGGCAAGCCAATGACCCGGGCCATCAAGAACGCGGACTCGGGTATCTTCACCCGGGGCTCGGGCAAGTCCCAGCTCAACCTCTGGTGCTGGCCGTGCGGATCGGGTCAACTCTGGGCGTTCCACAAGAACGAGGATCCCGCCATCCGGAAGGGAGCCCTCCCCTTGGTCAATGCGGACAAGCCGGTTGGTGAATGGAACGAGATGAAGGTGACCATGAAGGGCGAAGTCGTCTCAGTCGTCCTCAATGGGCAAAAGGTCATTGATCGCGCCAAGATGCCGGGGGTGGGCACAAGCGGTCCCATCGTACTCCAGCATCACGGCGGCTACAACGCCAAAAATAAGACCTGGAGTTCCGCCTCCGCCCTCATCCAGTTTCGCAACCTTTTCATCAAGGAACTTTAACCCATGCTCATCATGCGCCTAACGCTTATTCTATTTCTTTTTACAGGCCTGGCCCAGGCCAAACCGGAATACTGGAACCAGTTCCGCGGTCCCAACGGCGATGGAGACGCAGGGGGCGCCAAGCTCCCGACCGAGTTCTCGGAAAAGAAGAACCTGACCTGGAAGAGCCCCATGCCGGGCAAGGCCTGGTCCTCCCCGGTGGTGAGGGACGGCAGGGTCTGGGTCACCAATGCCAAGGAGGACGGCAAGGAAATGTGGGCCATCCAGCTTGACTGGGCCACCGGCGAAGAGCTACGCAAGGTTCTCGTATTCAAGAACGACGAACCTCAGTTCTGCCATCCCATGAACAGCTATGCTACACCCACTCCCGTGATCGAGGGAGGTCGGGTCTTCGTCCATTTCGGATCCCACGGAACAGCCGCTCTCGATGCCGCCACCGGCAAGAAAATTTGGGAGCGGCGGGATTTCAAGTGCGACCACTGGCGGGGAGCCGCGGCCTCCCCCATCCCGCATAACGATACCTTGATCGTCCATTTCGACGGTCATGACGTCCAGTACGTCGTCTGCCTCGACCAGGAGACGGGTAAGACCATATGGAAGAAGGACCGGGCTTTCGACTTCAAGACCGACAACGGAGACCGCAAGAAAGCCTACTGTACGCCAAGCGTAATCAGCCACGGCGGAAGACTGGAACTGATCAGCCCGGCGGCAGTTGCCACCGAGGCCCGTGATCCGAAGACCGGAAACTTGCTCTGGACGGCCCGCACCGGCGGCATGAACGCGTCCTCCCGTCCCATATACCGTCACGGGATGGTTTACGTGTTCAGCGGCATGGGATCGATGTCCGCCATCAAGCCCGGGGGCAAGGGCGACGTCGACGAGACCCACCTCGCCTGGAGCCGTCGCAAGGTGGTGCCCAAGAAATCTTCCCCGCTCCTCTTGGGCGACTACTTGTTCATGGTCTCGGACGAGGGCGTGGCGTCCTGCAACGACCCCAAGACCGGAAAAGTCCACTGGGCGGAAAGGATCGGCGTAAAAGGCGAATGCGCCTCCTCCCCGATTCATGCGGACGGCAGGATTTATTCCTTCTCCATCGGCGGGGACTGCGTGGTCTTCAAGCCTGACCCCACGGGCCTGAAGATCATCAGCCGCAACAAACTGGACGATGGATGCATGGCCTCCCCTGCGGTGGTGGGAGATTCCCTCCTCGTCCGCACCAAGCAAAACCTCTACCGATTCGACCGGCCCTGACTTCCCGCCCCCGAGTGGGAACTCAACCTTTCAAGCCCTATCCATCAATAATGAAAAAACACATCCTCATCCTTCTTGCCCTCATTCACGCCTGGTGCCTTTGCGCCAAGGAAACCTGGAAAGCCGAGCCCGATTGGCTGATTCTTCCTAAAGGCAAGGAGAAACTGGGCAACATGCACGGCGACATAGCGGTCAGCTCGACCGGCGACGTCTACGTCAGCGTGGGAGACCCCAAAGCGGGCCTTCAGGTTTATGGGGACGACGGCAAGTGGAAAAGAAACGTAAAGGGTGCCCCAAGCGACCTGCACGGCTTCGTCATCCGCAAGGAGAAAGGAGGCGAATTCATTTATTCCGCACGGGTCAACGGCAGCGAGGTGCTCAAGATGGACATGGCGGGAAAAACCGTTCTTTCCATTAAGGCCGACTCCATTCCAAACGAGTTCAAGCGGAAGGGAAGAAACGGGGAAGGATTCGTAAAACTGACCGGGGTCGACGTGGGGGAGAACGGGGATATTTTCGTAACCGACGGGTACGCCTCCGATCATATCCACCGTTTCGACAAGAGTGGGAAATACCTCAACTCCTTCGGGGGCAAGAACGCCCCCTACGGCTTCAGGACTCTTCATAAACTGGTTATCGACCATCGTTTCTCGCCCGCCCGCATCCTCGGCATGGACCGAGCCAACAACCGGGTCATTCACCTCGGCCTGGACGGAAAGTTCATAGGCGTGGTGGAGGAAGGCCTGCGTTTGCCCGCCTGCGTCCATATCCACGGGGACTGGGCGGTGATCGGAGAACTGCGTGGGCGCGTTACCATTCTGGACGAGAAAGGTGAAACCTACGCTCAGCTGGGAACCAATGAGACCAAGGGCGAGATCGGTACCAACCGCACGCCTCCCGGCAAGTGGCGGCCCGGAATCGTAACCGCCCCGCACGGGATTACCTGCAACGCCAACGGGGACGTCTTCGTCGCCGAGTGGAACGTGGTCGGACGGGTGCACCGCTTCAACCGGGTCGCCTCTTCGAAAAAGGACGCCTTTTTCGACGGCAAGACGCTGCAGGGCTGGAAGGTTCCCAAGGGGAACGACGAAGCCAAATGGTACCAGGTAGTCGACGGTGTTCTGCAGATCCGCAGCGGTCCGAGGAAGAAGGGTTCCGTTCTCTGGACGGAAAATAAATTCCGAGACTTTGAGATGGAGCTCGAGTTCCGCTTCGGTGAGGGGACGGTGGACTCCGGAGTTCACCTGCGCACCCAGGACCAGATCCAGATCGGCATTTCAGGTTCCCTCAAGCGGGACATGACCTGCTCGCCCTACATTCCTGGCAAAGGATACCCGGTGGAGGCCAAGGACGTGGCCAAACTCCTCAAGGCCAAGGACTGGAACAAAATGAAAATCCGGGCCGTAGGACCCAAATACACCGTCTGGCTTCAAGGCAAGGAAGTCATGAACTACGAGTCTTCCTCGGCAAAGCCCGAGGGGCCCATCGGCATCCAGCTCCACGGCAACCGGAACATGGGCATCGATTATCGGAACCTATCCCTGAAGGAGCTTTGATCCGATGAGGTTCCCGATCTTTCTATTGCTTGCCCCTCTCGCCTTCCTTGCCGCAGAGGAGAAAACCCGGCCTAACTTCGTCATCTTCCTGACCGACGACCTGGGCTGGGGTGACCTCGCCTGCTACGGGCACCCCGTCATCAAGACCCCCAACCTCGACCGCTTCGCCAAACAGGGGACCAAGTTTACTCAGTGCTACTCGGCCTGCGCCGTATGTTCCCCTTCCCGCTCCGCCATCCTGACCGGGCGCACCCCTTATCGAAACGGGGTCTGGAGATGGATTCCCGGCGGGCACCGGGTCCACCTGCGGGAATCCGAGGTCACCTTGGCCGAGTTGCTCAAGGAGGAGGGCTACGCAACCTGTCACGTCGGCAAATGGCACCTCAACGGCAAATTCAACAGCAAGGATCAACCTCAGCCCGACGACCATGGCTTCGACCATTGGCTGGCCACTCAGAACAATGCCGCCCCCAGTCACAAGAACCCGAAGAATTTCGTCCTCAACGGCAAGGAACTGGGAGAGCTCGAAGGATACTCCGCCCCCTTGGTCGTGGAGGAGGGAATCCGTTGGCTGAAGAAAATCCGAGACCCGAAGAAGCCTTTCTTCCTTAACGTCTGGACCCATGAGCCTCATTTGCCGATCGAGTCCGATCCGAAGTTCATGGACCTTTACAAGGAGTTCGACGATGAGGGCATTCGCCAGCACCACGGCAACGTCACCCAGATCGACCACGCCTTCGGCAACCTCATGAAGGCCCTGGACGAGATGGGCCTGGCGGAGAACACCTTCGTCTTCTTCACCTCCGACAACGGACCGGAGGGGAATGGGCTCAAGGGACGGACCCGCGGATCCACCGGAGGCTTGCGCGAACGCAAGCGCTCTTCCCACGAGGGCGGTATCCGCGTCCCCGGCATCGCCCGTTGGCCGGGCAAGGTCCCGGCCAACGTCGAGAACCGGACCCCCATCATCGGATCGGACCTGTTCTCCACCATCCTCGGCGTTCTGGACGTTCCTCCGCCCGGCGACCGAACCATCGACGGGACCGACTTCATGCCGCTTTTCTCGGGCAAGAAGATCGAGAGGGAAATCCCCCTTTACTGGCGCAACCACCTGGCCCGCGGGCAGATTCGCGTCGCCCTGCGGGACGGGGATTGGAAAATCCTCGGCAACGAGGGACTGACCGACTTCCAGTTATTCAAGATCGAGGAGGACTGGAAGGAGCAAAACGAGCTTTCGGGAAAGCATCCCGACAAGCTCGAGGCCCTCAAGAAAAAGCTCATCGGCGTCCACCGGCAGGTCGAGAAGGAAGGACCAAGGGACTGGTGGGTGAGCGAACCACCCCGCAAGCCGAGAAACAAGAAGCCCAAGAAGAAGACAAAGTAGGCGGCTATGACGCCGTTCGGGCTTGCTCATCAAGCCTAATGCTCAAAACTTGCCTGACATGCCTCGTCTGACTGCCGTCAACCGACTTCTCCGGGAACTCGTAGCCCGGCCAAGCATCAACCCGACCTTCCTTCCCGGCCAACCCGAACTCACGGGGGAGGAGCGGGTTGCGGAGTTCCTCGCCGAGACGGCACGCTCGGCCGGGATCGAGGTTCGCCGGCAGGCGGTCCTCCCGGGCCGCAAGAACCTGATCGCTCGGATATCCCCCTCCGGAAAGGTGAGGGAAAGGATCATGCTGACCCCCCACATGGACGTCGTGCCGGCTCCCGGGAGCGCCTTTCGTCCTAAGATCCGAAACGGAAGGATGTACGGGCGGGGAACATGCGACACCAAGGGATCGGTCTCCGCTTTCTTCTCGGCCTTCCTCGACTTGGCCCGCAAGGGTCCCCTTCCCCGGGAGACTGAAATTCTCTTCGTAGGGCTGGTGGACGAGGAGTTCGGACAGGCGGGATCACGGCGACTTGCCGAGAAAGGCCCCGTTGGCGACCTCGCAGTTGCCGGGGAACCAACCGGACTGAAGGTCGTCAGTTCCCACAAGGGAAACCTCTGGCTAAGGCTCAAGACTCAGGGAAAGTCGGCCCATGGGTCCACCCCTCAGCATGGCCGAAACGCCATCGCCGCCATGGGACCCGTTCTCGATTTCCTGTTCGATGAGTATCCCAAGATCCTGGCGCGGAAATCCCATCCCCTCCTCGGTTCGCCCACCCTGAGCGTCGGAAAAATAATTGGAGGGACCCAACCCAACGTCGTGCCGGACGAATGCACGATCGACCTCGACCGCCGCACCATTCCCGGCGAAAGCGAAGCCTCGGTAAAAAAAGAGATGGTCAAGGCCCTCAAGGCAAAGGGCATCGCCTCCCCTTCCTTTTGCCTCAGTCGCTCCGTACCCTGCCTCCCCCTGGACACCGACCCCGACCTTCCTCTCGTCCGGTCTTTCCTGCGAGCCGCGGGCAAACGAAAGCCAACCGGCGTACCCTATTTCACCGATGCCTCACCCATTGCGACGGGCGGCACGCCTGCCCTGGTCTTTGGGCCAGGGAACATCGCTCAGGCTCATTCCGACGACGAGTGGGTCGAACTCGAACAGGTCGAACGGGCCCACGCAATCGTCTCCCGTTTTCTCGGTTCCCTGTCCTGAAAGGAAGCCTGCCCGACCGGCGATTTCCTTTCCATGGCCGACTTCTTGCGCTTGCCAATTACCTCCCGATCTTTTCGACTCTTTTCCTCAACCACCCAAACCACCACAACCAGAAGCCATGAAACCAAACCTCTTCTCCATCCTGCCCTTCCTGTCCGTGTTTTTCCTGTTTTCCCTCCAAGGCAAGGAAACCGGCAAATGGGAGAGCCTCTTCAACGGCAAGGACCTCTCCCAATTCAAGGGCTACAAGAAGGACAAGCCGGGAAACGCCTGGGTAGCGGAGGACGGAGCCGTCAAGTTGATCAAGGCGAAGGGAAAGTCGGGTGGAGACCTCATGACCCGTGGAAAATACAAGTTCTTTGAACTGCAACTGGAATGGAAGCTCCCCAAGCCAGGCAACAGCGGCATCATCTATCGGGTGGCGGAAATCGACGGTCCATCCTACAAGACGGGTCCCGAGATGCAGATCTTCCACACCATGAAGGCGGGAGGGAAAACCGATACCGGATCCTGCTACGCCCTCTATGCCCCCAAGGTCGCAAACCTTAAGCCAATCGGGGAATGGAATTCCGTACGCCTGCTCATCAAGCCCGGAAACAAGGTCGAGCACCATATGAACGGGGAGCTCCTTTGCTCCTACCAGATCGGGAGCAAGGACTGGAACGACCGGGTCTCCAAGAGTAAGTTCAAGAACTGGAGCCAGTTTGGAAAGATCGACGAGGGACATGTTTGTTTCCAGGATCACGGTAACGAGGTCTGGTTCAGAAACCTCCGCATCCGCAGCCTTTAACCAGAGACCTCCTAGTCCGAAGTGAAAGCTTTACTGATTCTTCCGTGCCTCTCCTTCGCAACGGCCGCCTGGGCCGCGCAGGAGTGGAGTTCCTTCCGTGGTCCCACTGGCATGGGGACGGCCGAGGACAAAGCCCCCTTGCGCTGGAACGCCGGCTCCATAAAGTGGAAGAGCGAGCTAAACGGGCAAGGGCAATCCTCCGTCGTTCAATCCGGCAACAAGCTTTTTCTTACCTCCGCCCTCGAGGAAGGCAACGTCAGGTTTCTGCACTGCCTGGACAAGGGAAACGGAGACCTTCTCTGGAAAAGGGAAATCAAGAACCCGAGGGAGGAAGCCGTCCACAAGATGAATACCTGGGCCACGCCTACGCCCGCTACCGATGGCAACCGGGTGGTGGCTTTCTTCGGGCCGGGCGGGCTCCATTGCTTCGATTTGGAAGGCAAGAAACTCTGGCAACTCGACTTGGGCGACTTCCCCGGCAACTGGGGCGTAGCCGCCTCTCCCGTCATCGTGGGAGACCTGGTTCTTCAGAACTGCGACTCCATGGGTCCCTCGCGCCTGATTGCGGTCGACCTCGAGTCGGGCAACCTGGCCTGGGAATCCAAGAGGGAAGTCAAGCCCCGGGGAGGATGGAGCACCCCCATCGTCATAACGGTGGAAGGAAAAAGGCAGATCGTGCTCAACGGTGAGTTCGGTGCCCGCGGGTATTCCCTGGAACGCGGCAAGGAGCTCTGGTTCTGCAAGAGTTTCAACGGCAGGGGATCCCCCGTGCCTTTCTTCGACGGAAAATTGGTCTACGTGGTCAACGGAAAACCTGGAGACCTCTATGCAGTGGACCCGACCGGTCGCGGAGACCTGACCAAGAGCCACATGAGGTGGCATGCCAAGCGAAACGGCGGTCGCGACCTGCCCTCACCCGCCTCCCTGAACGGTCTGGTATTCGTGACCAGCATGAGCGGCATCATCACCTGCTATGACGCCAAGGACGGCAAGACTCTGTGGGTAGACCGGCTCAAGGGCGCTTTCTCGGGTTCCCCTCTCATCGCCAACGGCCATTACTACATCCAGAGCGAGGAAGGGCGCACCTTCGTGGTCAAGCCCAACCGGGCAAAGCTGCAGGTGGTTGGCGAAAATACGCTTTCGCCCGGTGACGAGGAAATATTCCGGGCCACCCTCTCGCCGATCGACGGGATGATCTTCACCAGGTCCCAGTCGGTTCTCTATTGCATCGCGGACTGATCCGCCGGACTCCCTAAAACACATTACCCAAACTACATTGAAAGGACCTTTCATGAAGACCGATTCCTTCTCGCTCTCTCGCCGACAGTTCATCGGAGACTCGGGTAAAATCGTTACCGGCGGAGCCCTTGCCGGAGTCGCGCTCCCGGTGGTCCATGGCAAAAGCGACGACGTCACCAAGGTCGCCCTGGTCGGATGCGGCGGTCGCGGAACGGGAGCCGCCAGCAATGCCCTTTCCGTCTCACTTGCCAACGGACCAACCAAGCTCGTGGCTATGGCCGACGTCGTGAAAAGCAAGCTCGACCGCAGCTACAACGGGCTGGCCGGCAAGCACAAGGAACAGGTCGACGTGCCCGTCGAGCGCAGGCACCTTGGGTTTGACGGCTACCGCAAGGCCATGGACGCCCTCGATCCCGGAGACGTCGTGATCTTCACAACGCCCTGCGCCTTCCGCTGGGTCCACTTCGAGTACGCCGTGCGGAAAAGCCTCAACGTCTTCATGGAGAAACCCGTTACGCCGGACGGTTTTTCCTCCCGCAAGATGCTCGAGCTAAACGAAAAGGCGAAGAAGAAGAACCTCAAGGTCGGGATCGGCCTGATGTGCCGGCACAGCCAGGCCAGGAGGGAACTTTATTCCCGTATCAAGGACGGTGAAATCGGGGAGATCCTCAACCTGCGGGCCTACCGCATGCAAGGCCCCGTGGCCTCCTGCTTCACCGGCAAGAACACAAGCGACGACAGCGAACTGGTTCACCAGATCAAGAACTTCCACAGCTTCCTCTGGCTGAGCGGCGGATCCTTCAGCGACTTCTTCATCCACAACATAGACGAATGCTGCTGGATGAAGGACGCCTGGCCGGTCAAGGCCCAGGCTCAGGGAGGCAGGCACTACCGCGGAGACAAGATCGACCAGAACTTCGACAACTACACCGTGGAATACACCTTCCCCGACGAGACCAAGATGTACTTTCACGGCAGAAACATGGCCGGGTGTCACCAAGAGTTTTCCAGCAACGCTCACGGAACCAAGGGCTACGCTCTGATCTCAGGGCCCGGCGGCCATCGGTCCCAAGCCCGCATCCACAAGGGCCAGGGCCCCGACAGCGACCTTGCTTGGATGTTCGGCCAGCGCGGCGGCGGACGTCCCCTGCGGGAGTCGAGTCCCTACCAGGACGAATGGGAACACCTCATGGAGGCGATCCGTAACGACAAGCCCTTCAACGAGCTCGAGCGGGGAGTGCAAGCCAGCGTCGTCACTTCCATGGGAAGAATGGCCGCCCACACCGGGGTCGAGGTTACCTATGACGATATGCTCAACTGCGATCACCAGTTCGCCCCCGGGGTCGAAAACCTGACCTTGGAATCCGAATCCCCGCTAACGTCCAAGACCGACGGCACCTACCCCATCCCCGAACCCGGCAAGAAAAAAAACCGCGAGTACTAGGCCCTCTGAAGACCAAGACTCTCTTTGCTCACATGAGTTCAATTGCTCTGGTGAATAACTTTTAGAGACCTTTTTTCAAATCATAAGTCACTACGAATTAGTTACTTATTTCCCTCCAAAGGGATTGTTTCGCTATATTTTTCGGAAACTCTGTTGACGAGCCTTCTAGCATCCCCCTAACTCTAGGAATACCAAGGAAGTTTTGGGGTAGGCTTTCTTGGCTTTAGGCCCGTTCTCGGCTACCGAGGACGGGCCGTTTTTTTTTAGGGAGAGCTTTTTGGGTTTGTATTGCCCGCTCAATTGGGGAATGAAAATTGGTCTGGATTTCGCCTCACCCAAACGAAGCGGCCTTCCGATCCAATCAATCAACACTCATGTCCTGCCAGTCGATCGTCCTGCTAATTATCCTTTCATGCCTTGCCTCGGCACTTTTCGGGGCAACCGAATTGCCGTCCGTCTTCGGGAATCATATGGTTCTGCAGAGAGACAAGCCCATTCCGGTCTGGGGATGGTCGGAAGAAGGCCTTAAAGTCAAGGTCACCCTTGGAGGCAAGAGCGCCACGGCAACAGCGGGCAAAGACGGTCGCTGGGAAGTTCGCCTGCCCGCGATGAAGGCAAGCGGCGAAGGTCGGGAACTCATCGTCGAAGGATCCGAGAAGATCGTCTTCAAGGACGTTCTCGTGGGAGAGGTCTGGGTATGCTCCGGCCAATCCAACATGGAATGGTCCGTAAACGGCGCCCTCAATCCGAATGAGGAGAAGCAAGCTGCTGATTATCCTAAAATCCGCCACATCAAGGTACCCAAGATACCATCCGATTCCCATGAGCGAGACTTCAATGCCCGCTGGCAGGTGTGTTCTCCGTCGACCGCGGGCGGCTTCACAGCGGTGGGGTATTATTTCGCCCGGGCCCTTCTGGAAAAACTCAACGTCCCCGTCGGTTTGGTAAACTCATCATGGGGCGGTACGCGGATCGAGCCATGGATGCCCCTTGAAGGATACCGCATGATCGGAAAGCAAGGCTTTGCCCGGGATACCATTAAGCGGATCGAGGCGGTAGACCCTTCGACCGAGGAAGGAAAGGCCCGTCATCTCGCGGGAATCGAGGTCATGAGGGACTGGATCAAGAAAGCCGAGCATGCTGTTGATTCAGGAAAGTTCCCCCCCCCTCGACCCGCCTCCGCTCAAGTAGGGATCGGCCAGAGCCATCAGGATCCGACGCGTCTGTACCGCGGAATGATTCACCCGCTCGTCCCCTATGCCATTCGCGGCGCCATCTGGTACCAGGGGGAATCCAACGGAAACGAAGGCGAAACCTACTACCACAAGATGCACGGCTTGGTCAAAGGCTGGCGGAAGGTATGGAATCAGGGAGACTTCCCCTTCTATTGGGTCCAGTTGGCCAACTTCACCAACGACAGGAAGACCCCTCAGGGAGGGGACGGATACGCCAGGATCCGCGAGGCCGAAAGAAGAGCCCTTGATATCCCCAATTCAGGAATGGCCGTCATTATCGACATTGGCGAAACAAGCGACATCCACCCCAAGAACAAACAGGACGTCGGCAAGCGCCTAGCCCAATGGGCCCTTGCAGAGACCTATGAGTTCGACGTGGTGGCGAGCGGCCCCCTTTACGAGACCATGAAAATCGAAGGCGGGAAAGCCCGCATCCTCTTCAAAAACGTCGGCAAGGGTCTGATCATCGGACGCAAGCAAGGACTCGAAGACACTGAGGAATTAGTCATCGACGCCAAGCTCGAACGCTTTGCCATTGCTGGCAAGGACAAGACCTGGGTGTGGGCCGAGGCCGTGATTGATGGGGATACCGTCTTGGTCTCTCATCCCGACGTACCGGTTCCCGTTGCGGTTCGTTACGCCTACTCTGCCAATCCTCTGGGAGCCAATCTGTACAACCGCGAGGGCTTTCCGGCATCACCCTTTCGCACCGACGACTGGTGATCTCCCAAAGCTCCCAAAATCAAATCATGAAGAAACGAATTGGGTTCAAGTTACTCTGTATCCTATCGCTCCTGCCCACCGCTCAGGTCGGCTTGGCTCAACAAGCAAACAAGGGTAAGCTCGTCTGGGCCGATGAGTTCAATGGAAATTCTCTCGACTACTCGAAATGGGGGGTCGAAGAGAATGCCTTGGGCGGAGGCAACAACGAATTGCAAGCCTACCGCTGGAATAAGAAGAACCTACGAGTGGAAGCGGGCAACCTCGTCATCGAGGCCCACAAGGACAACCCCAACCTAGCCGGCGCCATCAAGCCCTATTCGTCCGGGCGCATCCGCAGTAAACTGCGGGGCGACTGGACCTATTGCCGGGTGGACGCGCGAGCCAAGTTGCCCCTTGGTCGGGGAATTTGGCCAGCTATCTGGATGTTGCCCACGGACGAGAAATACGGTACTTGGGCATCGAGCGGGGAGATTGACGTCATGGAATTGCTCGGCCACGAACCGTCCACCTACCACGGAACCCTGCACTACGGTGGGGCATGGCCCAAAAACAAACATACGGGCAAATCATACACCTTGCCCTCCGGAACCTTCGCGGACGACTTTCACGTATTCTCGATCATCTGGGAAAAAGGGAAAATCACATGGCTCATCGATGGCAAGCCCTGGCAGACCCAGCAGAAGTGGTTCTCGGAAAAAGGTCCCTTTCCCGCCCCCTTCGACCAACGCTTCCACCTGGTGCTCAACTTGGCCGTGGGCGGAAACTGGCCCGGTAACCCCGACGCCAAGACCGAGTTTCCCGCCAAGATGCTGGTGGACTACGTGAGGGTTTACCAACCCGCCGGGAAATGAACATCTAGGTAACCCTCGGGTTTGCCTTTGGTGTAATAGGATTGCCCGGGGCAAGCATGCCTCTAAAAAGTTAACCATGCGCATGACCCTCACATCGGCGGCAATCTTGTCCGCCCTCGCTTTTCCGCCCTTGATCGAGGCGGCTCCGACCGCACCCGTGCGCCAGGGACCGAAAGCCATCGACCCCGCCGTGAATGGTATCGGCCGATGGGTCCCGGACGTCGAATTCATAAGCGTGAAAGGCAAAAGGGGACGGCTTTCCGACTTCAAGTCCGGCAAGGCCTTGGTGGTGGCATTCACGGGTGCTTCGTGCCCCGTCAGCAAGCGGTTTGCTCCCACCCTCGCGGGACTTGAGAAAGCCTATGCCAAACAAGGCGTCTCCTTCCTCTTCGTCGACCCGATTGCGGTCAAGGGAGCCCGCGAGGATCTGGCGAAAATGGCCCGGAAGGTTGGATTCGTCGGGCCCTCTGTGGTCGACGAAGAGGAATCGCTGGCCCTTGGTCTCGGGGCCAGGACCACGACCGACGTTTTCGTACTGGACGCAGCCCGTACCATCCTTTACCGAGGCCCGGTGGACGACCAATATGGAATCGGCTACCAACTGGAGAAACCGCGACGTCATTACCTTCGGGAAGCCCTCGACGCCCACTTGGCGGGCAAGGCCATCGCCAACCCCGCCTTCTGGGCGCCCGGATGCGAATTGGCTTCCGCATCCACGAAACCTGTCAGACTTGTCCCTACTTACCACAACCGCATCTCCCGAATCCTCCGAAACAACTGCGTGGAATGCCACCGGGAGGGTGGCGTCGGCCCCTTTCCTCTCGAGCACTATGACGAGGCCGAGGAAAACGCCGGCATGATCAGGAAGGTCGTCTCGGAGGGCCTCATGCCGCCCTGGTTCGCATCCGCCCCTCCCAAGGGACATTCCTCGCCTTGGGCCAACGACCGCTCGCTCCCAGCTCGCGACCGGGCCGACCTGCTTGCCTGGATCCGGAACGGCAAGCCCGAAGGGGACCCCGCCGAAGGACCCTTGCCAATGGCGAGAAAAAGCGATTGGGACATCGGGAAACCCGACGCCGTTATCCCTCTTCCGAAAGAGGTCGAAGTCAAGGCCACCGGACGGATGCCTTACGTAAACCTGCGGGTTAAAACCAACTTTGCCGAGGACCGATGGGTCCAGGCGACGGAAGTCCGGCCGACCGCCCCGCAGGTGGTTCACCACGTTCTGGTCTTCGTTTCGGGTGGAGATGGACTCAAAAGGGAAGATATCGGAGCATTGGCCGCCTACGTCCCGGGCAATACCTTCGTCGAGTTCCCGCAGGGAGTGGCGAAGAAGCTCCCTGCAGGGGCCACCTTGCATTTCCAGATGCACTACACACCCAACGGCAAGGCCACCACCGACCGCACCCGCATCGGCCTTCGCTTCGCCAGTGAAAAACCCAAGAAGGTCGTACGTACTTTTCCCGTAGCCAACCGTCGCATCGACATCCCTCCGCACGACGATCATCATGTCGAGAAAGCCTTCCGCTCCATTCCGCGGGCAACCGTGGTGCGGGCCTTCATGCCCCACATGCACCTGCGGGGGAAGGCCATCAAATACGAGCTTGTTTCACAGGACGGACGGAGGGAGACCCTGCTCGACGTTCCCCGCTACGACTTCAACTGGCAACTGCGCTATGAGCTCAAGGAACCCCGGACCCTTCCCGAGGGGAGCCGGATCGAGGTTACGGGCGTCTTCGACAACAGCAAGGGCAACCCCGCCAACCCCAACCCGGACGCCAGGGTGCGATGGGGCGACCAATCGGAGGAGGAGATGCTCATCGGTTACGTCGAGTGCGAACTCGAGCCCTCGGGATCCGTCCCGAGGCCGACTGGGAAAGACCTCTTCACTCAACTCGACCGCAACAAGGATGGCGTCCTCTCCAAAGACGAGTTTTCCCGGCCCGCACTCTTCCCTCTGTTTGACTCCGACGGCAATGGTCGGGTCACGAGAAGGGAAGGCACCGAGGGCATGGCAAAGCTCAAGCAACGTGAGAAAGAGCTCCGCAGGGGCCAGGAATCTCTTCGGGGCTTGCTCGACCGGTTGCGCTAGATCCTGTCGTCAAGCTCGGCCAATCGTTCCACGATGCGCGCCATGGCAAGGGGCGGAATCGACTCGCCGACTACCTCGCGGACCAATTTTTTCGAGAACGCATCCCCTTTCTTAGTTCTCCCGTATTCAATCCCTTCGAACGAGTAGGCCTTCTTCCATCTAGGGTGCTCTAGTGTCGAGAGGAGAATAATCTCGCGAATGGAAAGAACCCGGTTCTGATCGGGATGCCCCTTCAAGTCGCTGGAAATCACGCCACTGTTCATGGTCAGCGTTCCACCGGGTGTGTCCCACTTCATCCGGCGGTATGAGGATCGGAATCCACGGACCAGACGGGTTCCGTTCGCCTTGGAAACTTGGGGGCGCGGCAGAGGCGAGCCACAGGAGCATGATGTACGCGACCTGTCCCGGGAAACTTTTCGGCAAACCGGACAGCGGTCGTTGTCGAAGGCGGTTTGTCCCTCCGGGGTATGCTCCATCCAGAAGTATTGCCTATCGTTCCACTTAGGCACGCAATGGTAGGGATCGGTGGGATCGACCGGTAGATCGCGTGAATCGAGGGACGGAAGGTGACCGATGGCCTCCCGAAGAGTAACGTAAGGGGGTTGCCCGTCCCCTCCGTGGGTGGACGAAGGATGGAACGGGCTGGGACACTTGGAAAAGAGCTCCGGAACGGGCGGGTGCTTGCCCGTAAGCCCACCGACCCGGCAGCCGACGGTAATGAGTCGCTCCCGGTGATGGGGAACTCCGTAGGCCCGGAAGTCGAGGATGTTGGCACGGATCGAATAGCCGAGGGGATGAAGGCGCCGTGCCAGGCAGTCGAGGATGTTTTCGGGCTGGTCCCTCTCGTTTCGGATGATCGTGTTCTCCATCCTCCGGACGTTCTCGAGGACGAACCAGTCGGGCTGCAGTTGCTCGAGGACGTTGATGCCCGGAAGTATAAGGCGGTTTCGTTCGTCCTCCCGTGGCCTCTTACCCGAGCGGATGGAAGCGGAGATTCGCCCCGCCCCGTTGGAGGACATTCCCTGGCAAGGAGGAGACAGGGTAAGCAGCCAGGGCCTGCGCCCCTTGAGTTTGCTCCGGAAATAATCGACGTAGTCCTGTTGGAGCGTCCAGACGTCCCCCTCGAAAACCTTGGTCTCGGGAAAGTTTCCCCGGATAAGGGCTGCCCTTGAGGGCACCAATTCACAGGCCGCTATAACGGGGATCCCGACTCCCCACTCGATGCCGACGTCTCCTACCCCGCCGCCCGAGAAAAGAGACCCCGAGACAAGGGTGGTTTCCTTGTCGAGGCTACGGGCTTTCAAGTGAAGATCCTGTTTTTCCTGTCATCGGACGTTGATCCCCTTCGCTACCGAAGGAGCGCAAAACCGTCAAGGTTCCTTCATCTTCCGATTGCAGAGACCCCTTTTTGCGTGGACGTTTCGGGGTGATCTCGCATTTCATTGTAGTTCAAACATGAAATTACTTACGATCCCCACCCTCTTGCTGGCGTTGCTCGGCAAGGCCTACGCTCACGACCCTGCCACCGACATGGCCACGGCGGCCCAGCGCTTCCTCAAGTCGCTCGACGAAAAGGCCGGCAAGGAGGCCCATTTCGCATGGGAGGACAAGGAACGCGAACGATGGCATTTCGTCCCGGGCAACTTCATCAAACCCAACGGCAAGCGCCTCGGCTTGACCCTCAAGGACATGAAGCCCGCCCAACGCACCCTCGCCCATGCCCTACTCGCCTCGGCCCTGAGCCATCGCGGTCACCTCGAGGCCTCGACCGTCATGTTGCTCGAGCAGATTCTCTTTGAGATCGAGGGGCGCGACATCCGCGACCCCTACCTCTATCACGTCTCCATCTTCGGGAAACCGGATGCCTCCGGCACATGGGGATGGCGCTTCGAGGGGCATCATCTTTCCCTCAATTTCACCTTGGTGAATGGACGTATTTTCTCCATCACCCCCAGCTTCTGGGGCTCCAACCCGGCAGAGGTCAAGGAAGGCCCCTACAAGGGCCTCAGGGTGCTGGCTGACGAGGAGGACAAGGCCCGCAAGTTCGTCCGGTCCCTTGCCCCGCCCCAGAGGAAAATGGCCATTCTCTCGGAAAAGGCCCCACGCGACATCCTTACCGGCCAGGACAGTGTGATCGACCGCAAGACCTTCTTCCCCCCCAAGGGCTTGCCCATCACCAAGATGAACGCCCGCCAAAAGGGCTGGCTCGCTGAAATCGTGGAAACCTATGCGGCCAAGCACCGCCCCGAAGTCATTGAGCAGGTCACGTCCCGTAACCCCCTCCTCGACCCTGAGCAGACCTATTTCGTGTGGATGGGCTCACAACGGGCGGGCGATGGCCATTACTATCGTATCCAAACCCCGAAGTTTCTTTTCGAGTACGACTCCACCCAAAACGAGGCCAACCACGTCCATGCGGTCTGGCGTGACTTCGACGGCGATTTCGGACGCGACCTTCTGGGGGAGCACCTGGCCAAGGACCACGCCGCGGGAAAAGGCTGGGTCAGCATGTTCGACGGCAAGACCCTGAAGGGATGGAAGGCCAACGAAAACGAGGTTTCCTTCACGGTCAAGAACGGTTGCATCGTGGCCAACGCCCCCGGTCGGTGCCACCTTTTCTACGAAACCAAGAAAACCTTTAGGAATTTCGAGTTCAAGGCTCAGGTCATGACCCTGCCCCACGCCAACGCCGGAATCTATTTTCATACGCGCTTTCAGGACGAGGGCTGGCCAAAAGCCGGCTTCGAGTGCCAGATCAACAACACCTATCACGACCCCAAGAAGACCGCCAGTATCTATGGGGTCAAGGACACCCTGGAAGCTCCCGCAAAGGACGACGAGTGGTTCGATGTTTACATCAAGGTGGACGGCAAGAAGGTCGTGACCAAGGTCAACGGGAAAACCGTCGTCGAGTGGACCCAACCCGAGGACTGGAAAGCCGGGTCCTCCTTCGAGAGAATCCTCGGCGAGGGAACGTTCGCCCTCCAGGGCCACGACCCGGGCAGCACGGTCCTCTTCCGTAACCTTTTCGTCAAGAGGCTCCCCTGATCGAAAGGATGACCACCATGAAGCCGATCGCTCTATTTCTTCTTATTCTTCCCGCCCTCCTCTCGGGAGCCGAGTCATGGCCCCAGTGGAGGGGACCCGAGGCCAACGGCCATGCAGGCAAGGCGGGTTACCCCTCCGAATGGAATAAGGGCAAGAACGTTGCCTGGAAGTCCGTCCTGCCGGGACGCGGGCACTCCTCCCCCGTGCACGACGGCGATACGATCTGGGTAACGACGGCCATCGAGACTCCGGCCTCGGAGGCCGAGAAAAAGGAAAGGCTCAAGGCCAACAAGGGCCTGCCCACCGTAACCGTCCTCTCCAAGGTGAGCCTGCGTGCCCTTAGGATCGACCCAAAGTCGGGCAAGGTCCTCAAGAACGTCGAGATCTTCGGGAAAAAGCAGCCCCAGTGGGTACACAAACTTAACAGCTACGCCTCTCCCACCCCCGTCATCGAGGATGGAAAAGTCTATTTTCACTTTGGAGCCTACGGTAATGCCTGCATCGATGCGAAGACCGGGAAGATTCTCTGGAAAAACGACGACAAGGCCCTCTGGGTGATGCATGAGAACGGCCCGGGCAGCTCCCCCCTGGTCTGGGACGATCTCATGATTTTCCATCTCGACGGGAGCGATAAGCAGCATGTCGTCGCCCTCTACAAGGACAGCGGAAAGATTGCTTGGAAGACCAAGCGGTCGGGTGAGCTCAGGGAAAACCCCCAGCTCCAGAAATCCTACTCCACACCCATCGTCGAGACCTTCAACGGGAAGCCCGTCCTCATATCCTGCGGGGCCGACTGGGTCTACGGATACGACCCGAGAAACGGAAAGGAACTATGGAAGATCAAGTACGGACACCTTGGCTTTTCCAACGTAGCCCGTCCCATCACCGGTCACGGAATGATCTACCTCTCGACCTGTTTCATGAAGGCGGAAATCCTAGCCTTTCGCTACGAGGGGCTGAAAACGCCCGTGCTGGCCTGGAGGCTCGACAGAGGTCCGAAGATGCCCTCTCCCATTCTCGTCGGGGATGAACTCTACGTGGTCAACGACGGGGGCATCCTGACCTGCGTTGACGCCCTGAACGGAGACCTCCACTGGCGCGAGCGCCTGGACGGTGAGTTCAGCTCCTCCCCCACCTATGCCGGCGGGCTTCTCTACTTTTCCGACCGCAACGGCGTGACAACTGTCATCAAACCGGGAAAAAGCCTCAAGGTAGTCGGCAAAAACGAGCTGGACGGCACGGCCCATATGGCCAGCTTCGCCGCCCTTGGAAAATCCTTCCTGGTTCGGACCGAGGAAGCCCTCTATCGGCTCGGTTCCCTTTGATCCATGGGCAGCCAAGAATTTCCTCAATTCCATGTCTTTGGAAAAAAGGAGCGGTGAAAAACATTTTGACCCAATCCCTCCAACGGAATCAGCATTATAAGATATGCTGAGCCTATTGGAAAAACACTCGGGTAAATTTTGCGATGGCTTGTCCCGCAGGTCCTTTCTCACCATTGGTTCGCTCGGTATAGCCGGGGCCACCCTCTTTCACCAGATGGGAATTTCACCGACCTACGACCGCGCCTTCGACCTGCAGGGGCGCCCCCAGTATCCGGTCGACCCGGAAGCAAAGCCTCTCCCTGAACTTATCTAGGGGCTTTTCTAAGGTTCGAGAAAACGTTCCCCGTCGGCTTGGCCGGCAAGGTGGACTGCCAATTCCTAATCTTGGCAAGCAGGTCCTTCACGACCTCGGGTTTCTCATCCTTGAGATCTTTTTTTTCCATGGGATCCGTTTCCAGGTCAAAGAGCTCGCAATAGGAAAGGTCGTTGTTGGCCGCCAGCTTCCACTGCATGCTTGCGACGGCGTAGGACACCCAATGGTCGGGCTTGGAATCGCGGGGAGGCCAGGCAGCCCCCATTTTCCAATAAAGGGGCTTGGTCCGCCTGGAATTACCGTTTCCCTTGAGCGTGGCCACCTGACTCATGCCGTCCGGCTTGTATGAGCGCGGGAGTTTGACCCCGGCAAGCTCGCAGAAAGTCGGCAGTAGATCGACCGCCGAGAGGATGGAAGTCTCGTCCACCTTGCCCGCCGGAATCTTACCCGGCCACCGCGCGATGAACGGGACGCCTATGCCGCCTTCCAGGAGCGCTCC
>CEUU01114672.1_pt1 | contig 66269 bp, 58 predicted proteins | sample 531321 | NCBI WGS metagenome assembly CEUU01 (sample SAMEA2622658, study PRJEB7988) | marine metagenome | isolation source: saline water (ENVO:00002010), including
ATTTTTGGTGGAAAGATTCCGAGTATGAAAAATTAAACGAAAAATCAACCTTGATAGAAATGGAATTACTAAACGAAATATCTCTACAAGACATTCATCTGAGTAGAATTAAATCAGTGTGTATATTTATGGATTGGATTGAAGAATTTGAATTAAGAGACATTGAAAAGATACACAAAGTGATGCCAGGAGATCTAAGGGGAAGAATTGAACTTGCTGAATGGTTACTATTTTCTTCCAAACAAATTTTATTAAATGACGACAAGTTTAACGAAATTGAAGAACACAAAATTGCTAAGAAGAATGTAATCAATATGATTGAAGAACTAACAAAAAGAATTACATACGGTTGTAAAAAAGAATTGTTGGGTTTAATCTCAATACAGAATATCGGTCGGAAAAGGGCCAGAGATTTAGTGAATATGGGAATTCAAAAACCTCATGAGATTCGTAAATTAACAGATAGGGACAAAAGTCGTTTACTTGCTTTACCTGGGTGGGGACCAAAATTATTAGAAAAAATTTTAATTAGAATTAATAATAAAAACACAAACTTTCCTAGAACTAAAATGAGACCAGATGATGAACCTTTACCACATGAAAAATAGAAACCATCAAAATGAATACTCAATGGGATAATCATGAAGGCAGAGGTTCCTTGGTTTCCCTGTTGGGGAGTTAGATTGAATAATAATAATCAGGAAATTTCTGAATTAATTAAAAAATTTTTAAAGATTAGGCCCAGCTCTAGATGGCTACTTCTCTCAAAGTTTGCTGCTGCAAGTGAAAGACACCTATGGAGTGCTTGGCATCTCATAGAAGAAAACTTTAGGCAAAAATCATCTTTATCAAACAACCCTGATGCTGAATTTATACGTGTCATTTCAGGTACAAATCAATTAAAAACTGCATTTAAGAGAGGAGGGATTAATGAGACAGATAGAGAATCATGGTTGATTTTTTTACCCTCTAGAGGAAAAAATTTAAACAAATTACCTATATTGGATTATGATAATTTGATTAAAGAAGTACAGACAATAATGTATAAACTTGATGCTAGTTTATTGCCAGAAAGACCAAAACCAACCAAATTAGGAGCAGATAGATTGGGTATTCCTTATGAAGGAAATTTAGAATTAATTAGTGAAGACTTATTTATCAGTCATTTGGCTAAATCCTCTCTATCGACTTAATCAATTAATTCAATAACCTTCGAGTTTAGGAGGTCATGGTGAGCAAGTGAAAATACTAACGCAACAAGCACGTAATGCCGTCGCCAAGACCTCTGGGCCATGGAATACAAGTGCACATGGTAATGGAGGAATAAATTTTGAATGATGAGCTGGATGATGCTATTAAATCAGTAATGGAACAATGTCCTGATGCACTTGAATCAGATATCAAGAAAGAATTTGAGAGATATCAAAAAGATTTTCTGATTCCTCCAAAGGATGCTTTAAGGTCTGTTTTAAGGAAATTTTCTGCTGGAGACGTGAAAATTCAAACTAGTAGTTCAGTTAGAGAAATTAAAAAGGTTGAAAACTTTAATTCACTATCTTCTGATGATAAAAATATTGAAATAGAGGTGAAAGTGATTACATTTAACCCTTGGAATAGAGAAATTCGTGGTCAAGAAAGACAAATGGGATTTGGTTTAATCGAAGATGATCCATGGGGAAAGTCGGGAATGAAAAATAGAATGAAGTACACAGATTGGGGTAATCATGTCAACAATCTAATTCCTGGTTCGATTGTTCGAATTGAAGGTGGTTCTGTCAATGAATATGAAGGGAATTTGTCTCTAAATATTAATCAAAATTCAAGAATTGTTGTCCTACAAGAAGGAGATGAAATAATTCCATCATTAGATGAACCAATCAATATCTCTGAAGTCAATAATCAAGATGGAATCGTTACTGTCATTGGAAGGATAGTCAGCAGAAATGAAATGACTATTGAGAAAAAAGATGGAAGTGGAACATTAGATATGATCAAAGGTCAAATTGCTGATAGTTCTGGGAAAGTAGGTTATGTAAGTTGGGTTGAATTGAATCATAAAATAGGGGACTTGATTAAAATTGAAAAAGCACAAATTAAAAGATTCAGAGAAACTGCTGAATTAAGTATAGGCCAGTACACTAAAGTAGAAAATTACAGAGATTCAAAATTTCCAGAATTGAATGAATTATTATCTTCATCAAAACAAAATATTTCTGGATTAAGAGACGGAATGAGAGAAATTGATATAACAGTTGAAATTAAAAATTGGTTAAAAAGAGAATTTACAAATGATAGTGGTGATGAAAAAATTGTATGGTCTGGAGAAGTAATTGACCCTTCTGGAAAATGTAAAATGACCAGTTGGCAGAATTTGGAAATTGATAATGATCAATTGCCTGTCTGGGTTACCTTAAAGGGAGTTAGAGTTAGGTCTTGGCAAGGAATTCCAGACATTACGATTGATAATTCAGAACAAGTAGAAAAACATGATGATGCAATTTGGGAAACTATTGAAGATTCAAACGAATTTAAATCAATCAGTATTAATGAGCTCGTAAATAGTGGTTCTAGAGCAAATTTACAAACTAAGGGTATTGTAGTTTCTATTCGTAATGATTCGGGAATTATCTGGAGGAATTCTGATAGAAGGGTATTAAAAAATGATGATGATACATCTGGAGCGACTAAAGATTTGAGACTGAGAATGGTAATGGATGATGGAGAAAACTGTCTGTCTGTAATATTGAATCGGCAAGCAAGCGAAAGATATTTAGAAAAATCAATGGAAGAATTCAGTGAATATTTAAACAAGATTGGGCAGTATGAGTTTATTAAAAATTTAAGATCGAGACTACTAGGTAATTTGATTACTATTAGAGGAAGAAGTATCGTAGATCAACAAGGTGCGATGTTTTTGACTGAAGAGCTAGAAATTGAGGATATTGAACCAAAGGAATTTTCATCAGAAATTAAAACTAAATGGGGTATTTAGGATGCAATCAAACTTTAATAGAGCAAAAAGACAGCCTGCCGTAAGAATTCTAGCACAGGAATACTCTGAGTCTACTCTCAAACAACAAGGTACCGGTGAATTTGACCCAGCATTCATTATCACCAAATTAGGTGCTAAAGTAAACAGACTTATTGCGATGGGACTACTGGAATTAATGGAGAGAAGAGAAACAAGTTCCGGACTCTTCTGGACTGGCAGAATTAGAGATCCCTCAGGTTTACATTTTTTTAGTATAGGGACATTTCAACCAGAAGAATTACAAATCCAAGCTGATGAATTGTTAGCAAAATTTCAGCAAGGTGAACCCGTATTAATTATGATGGTAGCTAAATCATCAATGAGGCAATCAGAAGAAGGTTCAATTTTCACTGGCTTGAGACCTGAAGAGATTGTGATAATAGATACCAAAAAGTATGCTAATTTACTAGTTGAAGCATGTGACGCAACAATGAGAAGAATTGAGGCATACCTTAACTCAAGTCAATTAGAACCAATTTCTTCTGAATACAAAAAAAAGGGTATACCATCTGATTTAATTGAAGGCATAATTCTTTCCAAAGAACACTACGGTGAAATAGATTCTGAATTTCACAAATTAAATGTTTTAAGGTCATTAGCTATTGCAGAAGGAGATTCATCTCAAGCCGAGTTAACTGATTTAGAAACTTACGATGACAAAACAGATAGCAATTCAGATTCTAAAGATTTAAAATATAAATTATTAATTGAAGAATTTGTAAAACATAATGATAAAGGTAATGGTGTTGACTTTGAATCAATTGTAGACTATTGTATAAAAAATAATGGAGAAAGAGAAGCCTCAGAAATCTCAATCGAAAATATGGTTGATGACGGTGAACTATTTGAAATCAAATTTGGATGGTACAAACTAGTCAATTGATCAATATTTTCATTAAAAATCCCCACTACATTCAAGTCCCAGTTCTTATGTGCCTTGCTGAGGATGACCATGGGAGATCAAGTTTTTCACTTGCGGCCGGCTAATGGAAAGTGGATTGAGTTCAGAAACTGTAGTGTAAATGTCAAAATATCTAGACGGCTTACCAGAACTATAATTCATGGTGGAGAAGGTGATGATTTAATAGATGAAGGAGCTGAAAGTGCTGTTTACACTGTTAAAGGAAGTTTAGATTTAGATCAGTACAAAGAAGTTCTAGCTATATTTCGTGGTGGACAGCCATATATCCACGAACCTTACGAAGAAGTAGAAAAAAAGGTTGTTTTTGGAAGATTTGAATTCGATGGAGAGTCAAAAGAATTTGAATTTGAGTTTATCGAAGATATTGTCTAGGAGGAAAACAAATGAGAGATCAACAAGAATCTAAAGATTTGCTGTATGCAATCAGAGCTCTGGAAATAATGATGTCGTCTGGAGTTGGTCTAGAAGCAGCCATTCTCTCAATAGCTGGAGGAGGATATGGAATAATCAGCGACGATTTCCAAAAAATGATAAAACAACAGAAAAAAGGAAAAACGTTGGAGGTTTCTATCAGAGAATTGATGAAAAAAGCTTCAAGCAAAGGTTACAATAAATTACTTACGACCATGTACAACAACGTTAAGTCAAATACAGATGTTCTGAAAACTTTGAAAATGCAAGCTGAGGCAGAAGAGGAAGAACGAAATGAAAAAATGAAAAAATATATTGAAGACTTAGGTGGTCTACCAGAATCTCTTCTTTCAATAGGGATGTTGTCACCCATTATGTTAACCTTGGTAGGTCTAGCCCCACAATTAATGGGTGATGCAGGAGCTATCATGGGTTCGATTCCCTCAACGTCGACAATGATGAATGTTGTCAGAGCCGGATTGGCCTTCACGCTTGTAGGCATGGCACTAATTGGAATGAAAGCGCACACTAAAGATCCGGGGGTTTAGTATGATTCTTGATATTCTAGAAATTTTAAATGATTATCCATTTGTTCTACTTTTAATAATTATATCTATTGCAACTATGGGTGGTGGAATTCCACCAATATTAGAACGTAGAAGAAGGAGGAGCCTTGAAAATTCAATCTCAGAAGTTCTAGAGTTATTGTCAGACAACATTGGTGCTGGAGAAGGCATTCAGCAGGGATTAGCCAGGGTTGCAGAAGTCAGATCAGATTTGTTTGGAAAATTAATAGGAGATGCAATGCAAGCTAGTAAAGCAACTTCATTTAATGCTGCAATGGCAGAAATGGCTGTAAAAAGTAGAAGTCAACAGGTTCAAAGAGTTGTAAATTTAATATTGACCTCTCTTGAAGGTGATGCTCCAATGCAAGATGTATTGTTCGAAATGAGCCAAGAGTATTCGAGACTTAATAAATTAATGAACAGAAGAGAGACTGAATTACAGAGTAGCGCACTTTTAATTATCTTGTTCGTTGGATTAATGTTGCCATCTATTATCGGGTTTTTAGTAGGAATTTTTGCTCCAAAATCTTCAGGTATGGTAGTTAGTGAACTCAACTCAATTATGGCAAATTTCTTTGGTTTCGCTACTGCAATTTCAGTTCTAATTAGTGGCAGAATGCTAGGAAGGATGAAAAGTTGGTTATGGTATGTCCCAAGTTTTGCATTGATGTCAATGTTAATTTATATTTTTGGATTTGAAATGTTAAGTTAAAAAAAGGTGTTAAAAATGGCAGAAAAAGTATTAGAGCAGTATGGAGTAGTAACAATATACAGAGATGAAAAACATCCTGCCCCCACATATCATGTGGAAGGGCGAGTGCAACCTAATCCCTACGGGAAACTAGCTGCATTATTCGAGGACGATAATCTCGAAGAAGTGATGTATAATGGTGGTGCACAATGTGTTCAAGTTGCACATAGAGATCATGGAATGTGTAGGACGAATATTTGGATTGATGATGATGAAGGTTTAACAATCGCAAAAAATATTGCCGCATTTACCAATGTCCCCCTCGGAAATGGCCCTAACCAAGTGCCAATATTTGATGGCAGACTACCAGACGGAAGTCGTGTGAATGGCACAATTCCACCTGTTTCACCAGACGGACCCACATTAACAGTAAGAAAATTTAGAGAAGATCCGTTTACAATTATTGATTTGATTAATTTTGGAACTATCAATTTGAGATTGGCCGCAATGATGTGGTTATGGATTGAAGGTTTAGATTCAAGACCAGCAAATTTTGTTTTAGCGGGAGGTACAGGATCTGGAAAAACGACAACTGTTAATTGCATGGGAATGTTTATACCTTGGGATAAAAGAATGCTTACTGTTGAAGATACTGCTGAATTACAAGTGTATCACGATCACTGGTTAAGGATGGAAACTCGTTCTGAAAGACCTGATGGTACCAGTGAGATTGACATGAATGCTTGCTTAAAATCTAGTCTACGTATGCGACCAGATAGAATTATTGTCGGAGAAGTAAGATCTTCTGAGGCCGCAACTTTACTCACTGCAATGAACACTGGACATGATGGCTCTTTTGGAACATTGCACGCAAATACTGCTGCTGAAACAGTTACACGTTTAATTAATCCACCCATGAACGTCCCTAGCATCATGCTCGGGGGGTTAGATTTAATTATTGTTCAAGCGAGGTTACATGAAAATGGTAAAACTGCCAGAAAAATAATTGAAGTGGCTGAGGTTGCAGGCATGGAAGGTAATAAACCTAGATTAAATGCAATTTGGAAGTATGATCCTGTGAAATGTAAAATCGAAGAAACGGGTATTCCGAGTAAATTTAGAGAAACAATTTGTACTGCAGCGGGAATAACTCCGGGTGATTTTGAAAACCATGTAAAACAAAGGATGCAAATTCTTGCAGACATGGTAAAAAGAAATATTCGGGACATTAATACAGTTACAAGTGTAATTCAAGGATTCTACGCAAAACTGAAGAAATAATCTTAATTCTTAATTTTTTTAAAATTTGATTTTCTTCTACTTCCATGAATATCATACACTATTTTAGAACGTAATTTGACAGCTGGATCACGTTTAGCTGAATATGTTTTCGCAATGCCTAATTTACGAGAATCATTTTCATTAATTATAGGTAAAGGGTAGTCTAAACCAATTTCACAATTGTATTTTTTTTGATTGACTTCTGTCATTTTCCAAGGTTCATGAATAAATTCATCTGGAACATGTCGTAACTCATGAACCCATCTTCTAATAAAAACACCATTTGGGTCTTGGTCTTGAGATTGTTTAATCACGGAATATGCTCTAACAGAGTTTATCCCAGTTACCCCCGATTGCATTTGAACTTGAGACCAATGAATTCCTGGTTCGTAATCCAAAAATAATTTTGCAAGGACATTTCCTGTATCTCTCCATGGTAACCATAGAGTGTAACTTGCTATAGATTGTATCATAGCCCTCATTCTAAAGTTTATCCACCCGTTAGATTTCAAATAACGCATACATGCATCAAAAAAAGGCCAACCAGTCATACCATTTTTCCATGCGTTAAACTTTTGCTCATCAAAATCCTTGATCAAAATTTTATCTAATTCTGGGTTAATTGCGATATCATTTAAAGTCGGTTCAGCCTCTAACCTTTGAATAAAATGGCAATGCCAAGCTAATCTGCTTTGAAAAGATGATAAACTAGTAGAGAAACCTAGATTTTTTGAGGATCTAGGATCTTGTTTCACCTTTCTTTGTTTTCTTTTAGTATGATAAATTATTTGTTTAATAGTAATACAACCTACACTAAGGTACGGAGACAAACGCGAACACATTGATTCAGCAGAAATTGGACTTGACATTCCTTTTCTATACCCACGGCCTCGCTCATCAAGAAAAGAAAATAAAGTTTCAAATGCTGATTTTTCTCCTGGTTTAGGTCTGTTAATTAACTCTCTTGCAAAGATTCCCAATTCCTCTATTTCAGGTATCGGATCAGAGTTTAAATCAGAAGGTGAATTTATTTCAATAGGAGTCGGAGTAATATCATGATTAACTCTCTTATCCCTGTATTTTTTCCAGTTATCTCTAGATTTTAATCTCCTTATAATTCCATTTGTAGGAAATTCTATATATTTCACATTCAATTTTTTAGACCACTCTGACACGGATTTATCTCTATCCCAAGACCATTTTAATCCTGTCTCTTCATTACTATAGATGGTATCAATACCATATGAAATATTTATTTCTTCAAGTTTGTGAACAATATTGCCAAAATTAAATATTAATTTCCCTCCTAACTTTTCTAATTCAAATTTTAATTGTTCTAAACAATCTAATTCCCATTTGATATGGATGCCATCGACATCTTTTCTATCGAGTCTCTCTTCATCTAAATTATACAGGCAAATCAGGGGATTTTTTTGTTTGGCTGCTTTTTCTAATGCATCATTATCTGAAATTCGTAAATCTCTTTTGAACCACATCAAATTTACTGGCACAAGCAATGTAAGTCAATTTCATGTATTAATTGATGTTAATTCAACCTAAACAAAATTATTTTTCTTGGCCTCTAGCACCTATTTTGTCTAATATTTCATCTGCTGAATTTAGTTTAATCCTCATTAAGTCAATCTTATCTAAATGATGTTGTGGAATTATTGGATCGTTGTCTTCGTCGATATTAATTCCTTTTTCACTCTCAAAATCATTGACAATTTTTTTAATTTCAGAGATAACTGAATCCATTTGAGCTTCTACAACTAAATTTTCTGGCCCTAAGTTAGGAATTTTTTCTGGCGAAATATGACCCATCTCCACACCTAATACTCCTGCTGCTCCTAATATTCTTGGCCTGATTTCTTCTTGATTGGCTTCATAACCTCTTTGCTCAAGGAACCTAATCAAAAGTGTTTGCTGAGTTTCATTAAATTCACCAAAATTTTTCCTCAATATTACATCAACAACTTGTTCAAATCCTTCTATATTTCTTTCTAATCTTAGTAGACTATTTCTTCCACTCTCTGGTAAATCCAAAGAGTTATGATTTATGATTGCTAGTGCTTTTTCCCTCCTTAATACTGTGGGGTCTTCTCTTAACAAGTGGGCATTTAATTCAATATGCAAATCAAATAGGCCATGTAAACGCCCACTGATTCCACTGATACTCAAATCTAATCCTTCCTCACTTGCCAAGGATTCAAATTCAACTCTAGCTCTAACAATATTTTCGGAGTTTTTCCTGATGATTTCCTCCAACTTTATCAAAAGATGGGGACGTAAACGCTCTAATTTTCTTAGAGCATTTCTTTCTCTCCAATTTTTTGGATTAGATAACGCTGAAGATTTTTCTAGTGAAATTATTTCCTTCATTTCTAAGATTCTCTGAGAAATTTGTTTTCTTACAATAGGCATATCAACCTTTATCCCTAGATTCTCGAGCGACATTATAAATGCATTAACATCTTGTTGATCATTAAGATCTCCATCCTCAAGAAAGTCTCTGATTGAGTTGTCTAATTCAGCATTCCTAGAATCTAAATTAGCAATCTCGTATGCCTCCTCAACATTTTCGATTGACTGTTTTATTTCAATTATCTCGGGTTCGGATTCAAATTCAATCAACTCGTCTACAATTTTATGTAATTCTGAAGATAATTCAGGAAGATATAAAGGAAACCCTAAATTAGTCAATTTAGAGTATAATCTAGTTTCTAATTCTACGCTCCATTTTTCTGTGGTATCGGATAGGAATCTTTCAATTTCTTCCCTTAAATTGGTATAATTTTCGATTTCGTCCTTAACAATAACCTCATCTGAATCATTTGATGAAATTTTTTCGTCTAAAACAGCATCATTCTGAATTACATCTTCTTCTTCAATATGTTCATCTTCGGCTATAATAGGATTTAATTTAGGCTCTGAACTTGTCAAATTTGTTGTAAGCTTGGGAATTTTAATATTACTTTTACCGCCTTTAGGTCTCCTTAAACTTCTTTTAACTTGCCCCCAACCTCCATCTTGGCTTGCTAAAACTCCAGCGACCCTGCCAAATAATTGAGATTTAGAGCCAGAACGAGGGAGTTCAAGATGAATGCACAATTCATGTAACTCATCTCTGGTTAAATTATCTAAATTATCCAATGAATGATATTTTAAATCACAATTTAAATGCAACCATAATCTCTGCCTCTGTTCCTTTATTGAACCTGATCTTTTTATCCCAAATGTACTTAGAAATCTCGAAAGGTCTTGTTTAGAGTAAGATTGTATTGAAGACCAATCAAATTTCCATTCAGTTAGGATCAAATCTTTGATCAGACGCGCTCTAATTTGCTCCACACTTCCATTTTTAGGGATTCCTTTCTCAACACATAGAGATTTTAGTGATTCTAAACGAGCGGAATATAATTGAATTAGTAAGGCTCTAACCTCACTATCTGACATCATAATGAAACGGTCAAATTTTAGCCCCTAAGTATCTTACTAATAATTTTGACAAAAAAGTGCCATTTCATCTAAAAATTAAATTTTCGAGAGTAGGTATATTCAAGCAGTATCGACTCTTGGTATGTTTGGTCGGCACGCATGGGTGAAACTGAAAGGGAAGCAAAAGCAAAACTAAGAACCGCATCCGAAGACTTGGATGAATTAATAAGGCTATTTTCAGAGAACTTAAAGCAGAGTAAAGAAATCTTCAGAAATCAGCTGAACGAATTAAGGAAAAGTGCGGAATTGTTTCTCAATAATTTCTCCTTGAATAGAGAACAAATTATACTAGAACTAAATCAAAATGAAAAAAAATTAAACAAATTAGCACGCCAAATTTCTAAGAAGAAATACGACACTAATGCAGCAGCAGATCAATTGATAGAGATCGCAACAACTCATGGAAAGATTAAGGGTGATTTCATACAAAAAAGAAATGAATTAGAGTTATCTATGAATGATTGGTTAAAATTTACCGATGCAGTAAGTGACATTTTGACTTTAATACACTCAAAAAGTTCTGAATGGGAAAAAAATGCTAGAGACTTGGGTATCTCGTATCAAGAAATTGCCGATACATCAATTCCTTCTGAATTTCAAAAAAATAGGAAAATAATTTTAGAATATTCAATTTCTATTTTGCTGAGTGCTGGTAAAAGAGAACAGAATGACATGATGTCTTTTGAAGGCCAATTAAAAGATTTAATGGATAAAACAGCGAATGAAGAAGTTAATCCCTAAAAGTTAAATCAATTATTTTATTCCATTCCTCGACAAATATTTTTAGTATCCTGAATTCATCATCACCAACAACAAATTTTTTTTCAAGACCACAAGTAACTTTTCCTGAAGAATCCAAGGACTCAACAATTACTTCAACCATCTGTTCTAAATCTTTGAAATCGTTGTCAAATCTTTGAAGATCAGTTAGTTTTTCATCCAAAATCTCTAAACTAAAACCACCATCTTCGCTCAAAGATTTTGAAATTGTGGATATTCTACGTATAGAAGCATTGAGCCCTATAAAATCTATTTTACCTAATTGTTGAGTTAGATTAGATTCAACATTGAAGCAGATTCTTGCTTGAGAATCATCTAAATCTCCTAGAATAGAATTTGGAAAACCTAATCTAGAAATCAAAATACTGAATCCACGTAAAGGCGGAGGTATAAATCTAGGTCTGGAATAACCTTTACCTATTTGCATCCCCAATGATCTTCTACGGCCTTTGTTCTTGAATTCATTCCATTCTGAGCGTTCAATAACGTAGGCGTCTAAATTATTTTCATCACATAACTGGTCTAACATTTCAATTAACTCTGATTTGGAGGACATATCCAAATTCAAATCAATTTCATCTAGAATTTGAAAATCTGTTCTAAATCTTTTAAGTTGGAGCTTAGTAATATTAGAATTTGTAAAAATTTTAGCATTCTTGTGTAAATATTCCAAATTATCTTTTGACACCAGGACTAAAGTAGGGTCCCTTCTAGGTAAAAAAGTGGAAATTTTAAGGCCTTCTAAATTCTGAGTTCCAGAAAAACCAAGCTCCAGGGCTCTGATACCACTTGTTCCGATTAAATCGATTTCTCCCTCGATTAGTGATTCAATTAATTCATCTTGTGAGTTAAATTCTATAAAATCAACATCATATGTATCCATTAACCTTCTAAAATGTGATTGTGAGCCATCGTCAAATTCTTTAAGTAGCCCAATTTTAATTTCGTCTAAAGCCATTTCATCGTCTCGGAATATATTATGGCTCAAGACACTTGTTCATATATACGCCTCTTCTGGAATGTCTAATGGGACCTATAATTAAGAATATTAGAAGTCTGCGTCATTTGAGGGATTACAAGAATAAAATTGAAACATACATCAAAGATTTAATGCTCAAAGCAAGAAATGATGGACATGAAGAAGTAGTTGATCTATCAGAGCATATTTTACTAGCAGGAGGTAAACGGATTAGACCTATGCTCCTTATATTGTGTTACGAAATGCTAGGCGGTAAAAATTTAGATGAAATTCTTCCTTTAGCTACTGCATACGAAATTATTCACACTGCAACCCTGATACATGATGACATCAACGACAATGCAAAAATCCGAAGAGGAGTTAAGACAATTCACGAACTCGAAGGACAAGCCAAAGCTCAAATAACTGGTGATTGGTTGTTTGTTGTAGGTTTCGGACTTGGGGGACAATACGAAAAAGATATCGTAGACATAATGTCAGAAACATGTTCTAAGATGGCATCAGCTGAACTCAAACAAATTGAACACATACACGATACATCGACAACAATTGACGATTACTACTCTATTATTGAAGGGAAAACAGCTGGGCCGTTTGCGTCTGGTTGTAAGGCAGTAGCTATTTTGACAGGTCAAGATAAAAAAACTCAAGATGCTTTGTTCAATTTTGGAATGCAATTAGGTCTCGCTTTTCAATTGGTAGATGATTTATTAGACCTTATTGGTGATGACCGTCTAGGAAAACCTAGAGGGTTAGATATCTTGGAAGGGAAAATGACATTACCGTTGTTACTAGGTATACAAAATCTAAAAAATAAAGATAAAGATAAACTTCTTGATTTAATTTCAAAATATCATTTACAGGACCTAGAAGAGATTTTACATCTGCTTAAAATTTCTGGAAGTATTGATTACTGCAGGAATCTTGTTAATGAACACCTAAGCTCAGCAATTCGCCAAATAAATTTCATAAATGACAACCCATCTAAGAAGATGGTATTAGAATTAGCACACTATGTACGTTCTAGATATGATTGAGTGAATATTATGAAAAAAGACTGGGATGTAATAGTTATCGGAGGTGGCCCTGCGGGAAGTACGGTTGCTAGATATGCATCTCAAGGAGATATATCTGTATTAGTGATTGATGGAAAAAAAGAAATCGGCGAGCCACTGCAGTGCGGTGAACTAATACCTACTGTAGATGAGTTAAAACGACTATGTCCTGACGTGCCTGATATGGAAGATTTGTTCCAAACTCCAGACAACGCAATATCGCTGATAACCACAAAGTTAAAGATTGTACCCCCCTCAGGAAAAGGATTAGTCTTTCCTTTTGAAGGTATTATGTTGAATCGCCCTGAACATGACAAAGAACTTATCAAACTTGCAAAATCTAAAGGCGTAACTTATCTAACTGAATCTTACATTTCCAAGGTTGAAGATAATAAAATTTTCACACGAAAAGGGGATGTATTCTCAGCAAAAGTGATAATTGGTTGCGGAGGCACGAATGACCCTGTAAGAAAAGGATTTTGGACTGAAAAATCTCTGAATATTCCAGTAAAATTTATGTTAATCAACGGAAATTACGATAACTCTACTGTCGAGTTACATTTTGGTTCATGCGCACCTGGAGGATATGCATGGGTTTTTCCTAAAAAAAATGGGGCTAATATAGGCTTGGGAATACAAAAAAAATTTAGCAAAGGTAAAAGTCTTAAAAAATACGCTGAAAAGTTTTATTCAAAATATGAAGGTGACGTTATTTACGAAGGTTCTGGATCATTACCGATGTCGGGTTCTGTAAAAACATTTACTAAAGGTAACAAATTAATTTCTGGAGATGCAGCTGGGATGGTGCTTCCATCTAATGGCGCAGGAATTTCAACTTCTATGATTGGGGGTAGAATAGCTGGTGAAGTAATTGCAGAACATTTACTCTTTGGAACTGACCTAACCGAATACAACATAAGGTGGGAAAAACAGATGGGGAAAATCATGAGAAATTCTAAAAGATCCTTAAAAATGGGAAATTTACTGTTTAGATCTCCAGATTTTCTTGTGAATTTAGCGTTTAACAGATTAACAAAGAATCTAATCTGGAGAGCAGTGACTTGTCGAGCTAGGTTTGGAATAATTTAAATTTGAGAGGAAATAAAACTCCAATAAAATGTTAAACTCTTAAACCCATTAATATTCGCCTATGATAACGGGGATTGAAATGAGTAAAAAAGAAATCCTAATGGCTATCAAAAACGCTGAAAAAGATGCTGCAAAAACTAAATCAGATGCAGAATCTAAAGCATCAGCTATTTTATCAGAAGCAAGAGTTAAAGCAACAGAAATAATCCAAACTTCTCAAGAAGAGACTAATAAAAAATCGAGAGAAATGATTAATGAAGCTAGAAATAATGCCCAAAAAGAGGCAGATAAAGTCAGTAATGAAGGAGATGCTGTAATCAAAAATATTATGGATAAAGGCAAGAAAGATAGAAAGAAAGCTATCGATTCGGTGATTTCGTCTTTCATGAAATAAAGAGGTGTAAAAATGAGTGGGTTCTCAACTGCAGACATGTCCCGTATTGTAGTAGCTGGAACCCTGGAAGAGTTATCAAAAACACTCAAGATAGCATCAAAATTAGGAGCCATTCATGTAATAGATTATGATGGTGAAATCGAGGACATTAGTCTAGGAAGTCCAGATTCTGTAGCTGATGAAAAGAGCAGTTTACTGGTGAAAATGAGGGGCTGTGCGGCAGAATTAAACCCAGAAAAAGGCAAGAAACCTCTTAGTTATGTCAAAAATCTAATTGAAGGTGACTTTCCAAATTCGATTGATGAGCTAATTTCAAAAATTAATAAAAAAGAAGAAGCAGAAATTAACCTAGAAAGAATTTCTCAGGAACTCGAGATTTTAGCGAAATTGTCCGTTCTAAATTTAGACTTAGAACTGCTACAAAATTACGAATCATTATCGTACTGGGTTGGTGAATTGAGTGATTCAAGTAACTTAGTTTCAGTAACTAATAATATCGGAGCGATGTCATTAACTGGAAAATATAACAAGAAAGACATTATTGCAATTTTTTGTGAAAAGAAATTACACGAAGAATTGCAAAATTTAATTTCTGAATCTAACTTTGAAAACATAAATCCTCCAAATGAAGTAGGATCTGTTGAAAAACTAATAAGCGAATTAACAGATAAGAAAAATAATATTCAATCTGAAGAATCTTCACTTAACGAAGACATAAAACTTTGGAATGAAAAACACGGTTCTAATTTATTAGCATGTATTGAACTACTGGAATCAGATTTAGAAATTTTGAATGCCCCCGTAAAAGTTGCCGTAAGTGAACATGCATTCGTAATGGATGGGTGGATTCCGACTTCGTCTGTCAAGAATTTAAACGAACTTGAAGAAGTTTCAACGATTGTGGAAACAGAGAGGTTTGAAAAAACTCATCATCATGACCATGAACATGTCGAAGAGCTTCCCCCAATTGCATACACTGAAAGAAATATTTCCAAACCTTTTGAATTATTGACAGATTTGGTTGGAAGACCAAAATATGGTACTATTGACCCAACTGTGTTTATGTTAGTCACATATCCAATATTTTTTGGAATGATGCTTGGAGACATGATTTACGGAATTTTTACAATTATTCTCGGTCTGTGGATAAGAAGCAAATTTAATGACAATGATACTGCACTTCTTGCGTCAAAAATAGTTCTTTATGTAGGCGTTTCTTGTTTAATTTTCGGCTATATATATGCTGAGTTTGCAGGATGGGAAATTTTTATTTACGAAAAAACAAAAATTGATGGAGTCTATGTATACGCTGATGAAAATTCATCTCCTGTAGCTTTTTTAAGTGCTCTATATCCATTTGAATTAGACCATGGATACGGACCTAAAGCATATTTACCATTCGGAATAACCTTAACATTCCCATTCCATAGAGTAGGTTCAAATTTGATGGATCTAACCGTAATAGCATTGTATTTAGGAATAATTCACTTAGCATTGGGATTCATAATAGGAATGATAAATGTTTCCAAAGAACACGGAATCATAGCAGGTTTCTTCGAAAAAGGGTCATGGCTGATAGTTTTAATTGGTGGTTTCTTCGTATGCTATGGATTCTTAGTTGGTAATGGAGAAGGATTGAGTGATAATTACTACTCTGCTATGAGTAATTTGGTTCTTTACGGAGGAATCACACTTCTGATTGGAATAATCTGTTTATGCTACGGATTAGCAAAATACGAAGGTTTTGGAGCGTTAGGAATTTTTGTTGGGCCGTTAGAATCAATCTCCCTGTTATCAAATGTACTATCTTATCTGAGATTAATGGCTATTGGGGTAGTCGGCGTAAAAATTGCAGAAGCGGGAAATAAGCTAGGATACGATAACATGGTAATTGCTTTTGATAACCTATTTTCTAACGGAGAATTTCTAAGTTTATTTACAGGAATAATGGCCTTAGTGCTATGGATTAGTATTCAACTTTTCGCATGGGTACTTGGAGTTTTTAGTCCAAATATTCATGCTGCACGTTTACATTTTGTAGAATGGATGAAACAATTTTACGATGGAAGCGGAGAACCATTCCAACCATTTGGTTCAAAACCTAAACTTGTGGAGGTTGAAAAATAATTACTATTACAGTCCAGAATAATATATCTGAACAAAAAGGAGGAAAAAACATGAAAATGAATGTAATGAAAAATGGAATAAGAATAATGGCGGTATTAATGATTGCTAGTGCAATAGCCGGTATTGCAACTGCGCAAACCGAAGCTGCCGACAACGAAAGTACTGTTAATGCTTGGAAAGGCCTTGGTGCTGGAATTGCAGTAGGATTAGCTGCATTTGGAGCAGGATACTCTCAAGCAAATATTGGTGCAGCAGCAGTAGGAATGTTAGCTGAAGATGACAGCAAATTTGGTGCTGCAATTATATTTACTGCACTACCTGAATCAATTGTTATTCTTGGTTTATTACCATTATTTTTCTAGATGAGAATAAGGAGGTTATGCTGTATGTCATTAGAAAAATTAGCAGAAAAAATTGATTCTGCTGCCAAGGCTGAAGCTGAGATAGTCATCAATGATGCTAAAGACCAAGCTAAGGAGATAATTGATTCAGCAAAAAATGAAGCCAAAACTATGGAAAACGATGTTATGGACAGAATTAACAAAGAGGTGTCCCAACTAGCAGTCGAAATAGTTGCTTCTGCCAAACAAGCTAATCAAAAGAAAGTGCTAATTGCTAAAAGAAGTGAATTAGACTCTACCTGGAAATCAATCAGAGAACTTGTAGGGTCAGGAAAATTAAATGGTAGGAAGGCACTGTTAGAATCTATAGTGAAAGAAGCTGATACTAAAGAGAACAAAGGAATGATCATGAAGCCTGTGAATATTGACAGAAGTGTTCTTTCCAAAGTGGAATCTAGTTTCAAAGTTGGAGATGACGTTGAAGGATTGGGTGGATTCATTCTTGAAAGCCCTGATGGATCAATTAGTTTGGATTACAGGTTTGATTCTAGATTAGACTCTTGCTGGAATGAGAACATACAGAATGTAAGTAAAATTTTATTTGATTAGGTGATTTTATGAGTTTAGCAAGTTCAAAATTGGGAGGTAGTAAATCTAATGCCCCCAATGCTTCTGCACGATGTAAATCTAGAAGAGGGAAGTTGTTGGATAGAACCCAACTAAGGCAACTAATTCAACAATCTCCAGATCAGCTAGCATCTAGTGTAGCCGACAGAGGATACAGAAATGAAATTGATCTGTATTCTACAAAATTTAAGGGAAGTGATTTGTTAGAAATGGCACTAACTCATAGACTATCTAGGGAAATTAATGAAGTAATGGGATTCTGTAAGGGAAATTTGCTAACTCAGGTAGAAGTGTATGCTAACAGGTTTTCATATTTCAACACTAAAGTAGTACTAAGAGCTGTAGAAAACAATGTTTCAGCTGAAGATTTAGCTAAAGACATTCTTCCAGAAGAAAATGAATGGAATATCAACTGGTTGGACATTGTGAGAAATTCCGAAAACTTAACTGAAGTCGCTGCCGCACTCAAAAGTAAACCTTGGGGCAAGGCAATATCATCATTAGGAACTGATTCGACATTGGCTGACTACGAAGACTCTCTAGATAGACATTACTATAGAGAATCCATTGCGTCTCTCAAAGGCCAAAATATTGCAAATATCTTGTTGAAGAGATTTTTACAAACCGAAATCGATCACAATAACATTATGAAGTTTTTTGAAGGAAAGAGACAAGGTCTATCATCTGAACTCATTGAAAAATTATTCTTAGCTGATGGGAAAATATTCAACTTTAAAACCCTAAAAAGCTTATCCACTATGGATGAAGATGGAATTATAGAAGTGTTAAGGAGAAATAAAAGTTTTGAAATCACCGAGTTTGAAAAAGTAGTTCAAGAATCTAAAGAAATTAAGTCATTAGATCCGATTATGATGTTTCTCAACAAAAGAACATTTCGTATTCTAGAAAAAATGAGTTACTTATCTCCTGTTTCTGCACTACCCGTAGTGCATTACTTGGCACTCATGAGGCAAGAAGTTAGGGATCTAAGGATGATTGTCAGAGGACTTTCGGTAGGATTAGATAAAGATTTAATTGACAATCACATAGGAGCATAGGTGGAAAAAATGGAAATTGCTGTAGTTGGTGAACCAGAATTCACACTAGGATTTCAACTTGCTGGAATCAACAGATTATATAATACAAACTCAATTGAAGAAAGTACAGAGTACTTAAAAGAATTACTTAACGATAAAAGTGTTGGTATTGTTGTAGTAAATTCGGAACTACTATTGCTATTACCTGAAAGGCTTAGAATACGCTTGAGTAATAGCATTACTCCAACTGTATTAGGTATTGGTACAGAGGAAGACAACACACTTAGAGAATCAATACGAAAAGCAATCGGAGTCGATCTCTGGAAATAATAAAAAATGGAAGTGAAAAAAATGAGTAATAAAGGACAAATTTACCGAATATCGGGGCCTGTAGTAACTGCAATCGGGATCAAAGCAGCAATGTTTGATGTTGTAAGAGTAGGGGATGAAGGTTTAATGGGAGAAGTAATAGAATTACATGGTGATAAATGTGTCATTCAAGTGTATGAGGAAACAAGTGGAATTAGACCTGGTGAACCAGTCATAAATACTGGAGAAACGCTGTCAGTAGCCTTGGGGCCAGGTTTATTAACACAAATTTATGATGGTATCCAAAGACCTCTTGAAGCTTTAGAAGAAAAGATGGGTGTTTTTATTACCAGAGGTGTAGATGCTGATGGTATAGTCATGGATAAAAAATGGACATTTAATCCCACTGTGAAAGTTGGTGATGTAGTTGAACCTGGATCAGTTATAGGCATAGTACAAGAAACCGAAACAATCGAACATAAAATTATGGTTCCACCTAATAAAGAAGGAACAATAAGGGAAATTAAACAAGGAGACTTTAATGTCACTGAAACTGTTTGTATACTTGATGACGGAACAGAACTTCAGATGATGCAAAAATGGCCTGTCAGAACTCCTAGACCATTTTTACAAAAATACGCGCCAGACACACCGTTAGTTACTGGTCAGAGGATTCTAGATTTCTTATTCCCATTAGCCAAAGGAGGAACTGCTGGAATTCCTGGTCCATTTGGCTCTGGAAAAACAGTTACTCAACAACAATTAGCAAAGTGGTCTGATGCACAAATCGTAGTATATATTGGATGTGGTGAAAGAGGAAATGAGATGACAGAAGTACTTTCGGAATTCCCTCATTTGATTGATCCTAATACAGAGAAACCGTTAATGAATCGAACTGTTATGATTGCAAACACATCAAATATGCCTGTAGCTGCGAGAGAAGCTTCGGTTTACACAGGAATTACAATTGCTGAGTATTTCAGAGACATGGGATATGATGTAGCTTTAATGGCCGACTCTACGAGCAGATGGGCAGAAGCAATGCGTGAAATATCTTCCAGATTAGAAGAAATGCCTGGAGAAGAAGGTTACCCTGCATATCTTTCAAGTAGATTAGCCGAATTCTATGAACGTGCTGGACGTGTCGAAACAATGTCTGGGGATGACGGTTCAGTTACTGTAATCGGAGCTGTTTCTCCCCCTGGCGGTGATATTTCAGAACCAGTATCTCAAGGCACACTGAGAATTGTAAAAGTTTTCTGGGGATTGGATGCGGGGCTAGCTAGACAAAGACATTTTCCCTCGATTAATTGGTTGAATTCTTACAGTCTCTACCCTGCATCTTTGGATCAATGGTACAGAGATAATGTAGCTCAAGACTTCCCAGATATTAGAACTGAAATTTCTAGTTTACTCCAGGTTGAGGCTGAATTACAAGAAATTGTTCAGCTTGTAGGTTCAGATGCTCTACCTGTAGATCAACAGTTAACCCTAGAGGTTGCCAGAATGATAAGAGAATTCTTCTTGCAACAAAATGCATTCCATGATGTCGATACTTTTTCTGCACTTGAACAACAATACAAAATGGCTGTGGCAATACTAACTTTCCAATCTGAAGCCAAGAAGGCAATTGCTGCTGGTGCTGCTCTAGAAGACGTGGTAAATGTAGAAAGTCGAACAAATTTAATGAGGGCAAGATTTGAACAAGGCTACCTAGAAAAAATTGACAATTTAGTCGGTGAAATGAAAAAAGAAATTAATTCTGCTGTGGAGGCTGAAAATTAAGAGGTGTTAAAATGACAGAAAAAGAATATCGTACAATTACAGATGTTAAAGGACCTTTGGTGTTCTTGAATAAAACAGAACCAGTATCATTTGGTGAAATAGTATCACTAAGGTTATCAGATGGGAGTACTAAAAATGGACAAGTACTTGATACAAGCGATGAAATGGTTGTAGTACAAGTTTTCGAAGGTACTGCAGGAGTTGATCTAGATACAGGAATCAGATTTATGGGTGATGTTTTCAAACTACCAGTAAGTAAAGATCTTGTTGGAAGAATCCTTACAGGTGCTGGAAAACCTAGAGATGGGGGTCCAGATATTGTAGCGGAACACAATGCGGACATAATTGGTGCTGCAATTAATCCATACAGTAGAAGAAGTCCTGAAGAATTTATTCAAACTGGAATTAGTGCTATTGATTCATGTACTTCATTAGTTAGGGGTCAAAAATTACCTATTTTTAGTGCTTCAGGATTACCTCATAATGACATAGCATTACAAATCGCTAGACAAGCTAAATTGAAAGACAGTGATGAAGATTTTGTTGTAGTTTTCTGTGCAATGGGGATTACAGCTGAAGAATATAATTTCTTCAGATATGATTTAGAAAGGACTGGAGCGTTAGAGAACGCTGTTTTATTCGTTAATCTTGCGGATGATCCAGCAGTTGAAAGACTAATTACTCCAAGACTTGCACTAACTGCAGCAGAATATTTAGCATTCGAACATGATTATCACGTTCTTGTAATTTACACTGACATGACCAATTACTGTGAATCATTAAGGCAAATAGGCGCTGCGAGAGAAGAAGTTCCAGGTAGACGTGGTTATCCAGGATATATGTACACAGACTTAGCCATGCTTTATGAGAGAGCTGGTATAGTAAAAGGAAAAGAAGGAAGTATTACTCAATTCCCGATTTTAACAATGCCTGGTGACGATATTACTCATCCAATTCCGGATCTTTCAGGATATATAACAGAAGGACAAATTGTTATTTCTCGTGAATTACATCAAAAGGGTATCTATCCTCCAATTAATGTACTCCCATCATTATCAAGACTAATGAATGCTGGAATCGGACCTGGTAAAACTAGAGAAGACCATAAATCAGTTTCTGATCAATTATATGCTGCATATGCCCAAGGAAGAGAATTAAGAGGACTTGTAGCTATTGTGGGTGAAGATGCTCTCAATGAGCGTGATTTACAAATGTTGAAATTCGCTGATTTATTCGAAAATAAATTCCTAAGACAAAGTAGAGACGAAGACAGAACAATTGAGGGAACTTTAGATTTAGCATGGGAATTACTTTCCTCGATTAATACGAAATATTTAGTGAGACTCGATCAAAAATGGATTGATAAATATCACCCTACCGAAAAAAAGTAAGTTGAATTAGGTGATTTTATGGCTCTAGACATTAAACCAACCCGTTCAGAACTTATTAATCTGAAAAGAAGAATTAAACAAACACAGAATGGCTATAAATTATTAAAAATGAAAAGAGACGGACTTTTTCATGAATTCAGAACTCTGCTTTCAGAAATGATTAATGCTAAGCAAGAATTATCCAATACTTATCAACTCGCTCTTCAGAGGATAAATTTAGCTAGTGCTGTGGAAGGAGGTTTGGCTGTAAAAAGTGCCGCTTTAGCAAGTTCAACTCATCCTGAAGTCGAAGTCCAAAGGAGAAATATCATGGGTGTTGTTGTGCCATCTGTCGAAGGTACCAACTTAAGGGTAGATATTGAGAAAAGAGGAATCGGACTCATTGGATCTAGCCCTTATATCGATGAAGCTGCAGACTCATACGGTAAACTCATCGAAAAAGTCGTAAATGCAGCCGAAATGGAAGCAACATTAAAAAGACTGCTAGCAGAAATCGAATCTACAAAGAGGAGAGTTAATGCTCTAGAATTTAAAGTGATTCCTGAAATGGAGGAAGCAAGAGATTTCATTCAATTACGTCTAGAAGAAATGGAGCGCGAAGAAACTTTCAGACTAAAGCGTTTCAAGAATAAATAACAAATCAGAAATGACCTTATACAACCCTAACATTTCGCGATAGTTAGGTGAGCCAGTGGGAGTCGAAGATAAAACTACAATTTCTCAACTCAAATCTCATAAAAAGAGATGGAGTCAAAAAGATTTACTAGAGAGAATTGTAGCTAGACACTTCAATATTTTTGAGTCTTTAAGCGGAATTTGGCCGTCTTGGGTAGTTGATTCATTAGAAGATAAAGACATTTCGGGTTCATTAGTTGAGCTGAACAAGCATCTTAAAAAACTTGATTGGATGGCAAAAATTTTCCCTGAAGAACCATATGTTTTGAAAATTCTTCCAGTCCCTAAAGGTTTATTTATACTAGGAAGAAAACAATTTTTACTTTTTTGGATTCTAGCATTTTTCTCGGCATGGGGAATGGGTATTGAATGGATTTCAAATCATCAAACCGATACATCATTAACAAACTATACAACACTATATAGATCATTTGTATATTATGCTATTCCACTCATAGGCACATTACTCATTTCAAATATTGTGCAGATATACCTTGCCAAGAAAAATGATATCAGAATAGGTGGTATGATTCCAATATTATTTCCAATTCCATTAGCAATATGGCCTTTTGGAATTATAGCTATTCCAAGTCACCCAAGAAGAGATTCAATATGTTGGCCTAGTACAAAAAAAATGATCAGTGTCTGCTTAAGTGGTCCTGCTGTAATTCTTATTTTTGGTGCATTATTTCTATCTCTTGGAATATTTTTTACTCCAAATATGATTGATCAACTCAATTCTCAACCATACAAGACAAACCCACCTTTGATTATCGAACTAATATTCTCCTTAGTCCCTGAAAAGTACATTGATGGAATGGGACTTTATTGGTTACATCCATTAGGTCTAGCTGGTCTAGCTTTGACATTAATTGGCTGGATTAATCTTTTACCTTTACCAACTCTTGCAGGTGGTAGAATATTAGCGGGGTTAATAGGTTTAGATGAAATGTCTAAAGTTGGCACTCAGATTTCATTAATGGTTCTAATTTTGATACTTGGTTTATCTTACGGTTTTCTAGAACAAAGCTCTATTTGGACATTTATCATAATTGGAGGTTTAATGTTATTATTTACTTATGGAACTGATCAAAAACTACCGATAATTTTAGACGAAACAAAATCTATAAATGATGGTGTATCAAAGAATTTTACATCAATATTTATAATTTTCCTTTTACTACTTTTGCCAGCGAAAATGCCATTGGAACCAGTAGAAGATTGGGACTCTGAGATTAACATTGAATTAGATGATTTATATGTTTTCAACGATATTAATGAAATAAAATTTTCAATTAGCAATCCTTCACTTTTACCTAAGGAAATTAAAATTAGGGCATGGATGGAAACGGCTCAAACAATTGATTTTGACATGCAATGTTCGCAAAATGAATTAATAGAAGATTGTGAAGTTATAGAAATTAATCCACATAGTTCTATTGAAATAATGTTTAAATCCATCAATAATATTACTCCGAATCAGAGTGTAGAAGTAATTTTACTCTTTGATTACCTAGGCTTAAAAGAATATCACCAAATTACTTTTCTCTCAGATACTCAAATTCAGTCTCTGATCCCTAGGTGGGAATTTAATGAAGATTTGATAAAGCCCGAGATATGTACTAACCTAACCAATAATGGTGATGAAATACAAATTAACATCTCCAATTATTGGAAAAATAAAGAGACGAGTAACGCTTTAAAAACTGGAAATCAAAGATTTTGTTTGGTTGGAGGAGCTGGATTCATGTTGTCTAAAAATAAGAACATCAGTAATCCCTCTATAAGTTACGTAGTCAATGGAACCAACTATTCAATTGATTTTCTAGCTGCTCAAACAAATAAATTATTATTGTCTCCAAATTATGGATGGAATTTTACAGATTTAAATGCCAATTATTATCCATTTATTTCAAATAGTGAATTAGAAATTTCTGAAACATTAAGTGAATTATGTTCAAACAATACTGCATACCCTTTAATGCTAAATACCGAAAATTTTGTTTGGAATGCGACATCTTCCAACTCAAGAAAATTTCTACCAAATTTAGATAATAAAACACTTGTCGTAAAATTACCAAAAAGTGGTTATCTAAAAAAATGTGACAGAGAAAACCCTGTTAATTCTGACAATTATATAATTAAGCAAGGTCCACAAATCCTTGTAAATGGAACTGAATCAGAAATAATTTGGGGACATATCCCTATTTGGGACCTGATTAATTGCACGAATTGTGAAAATCATTTTAGTGAAGAATTTAATATAACAATATACGCTATTAATGAAAATGTTTCTATTTCAACAAGATTTCATGGAGATGTTATTCCATGGAAACTTAATTTAGATGAATCGAAAAGACTGATAACTGCTGAAAACGAAACAGAGATTAATATTGATATTGATTTTTACGATGAAAAACTATTTTTAATGATTTGGATGGACTATGATTCTAACAATTTAGAAATTCATTTTTCTGCTTGGTCTGAGGTATATTAATGAAAATTGCGATAGTTGGGATTGGCTCAATTGGAGGTCTTATTGCAGGACAAATTGCTAATTTAAACAAGCATGATTTACTATTATGTACTAAAAATGATATACAGAAGTTGGAATTAATTACTAATGGTTTGACTATTGTTTCTCCTGCGAATAGTAATATAACCATTGATTATGATATTTTTTCTGTGTGTTCAGGAATTGATGATCTTGATGATAAATGGATTAATTCATGTGATTTAGTATTGATATGTACTAAATCACATTCAACTCATGAAGCATCGTACTTCGCCAAAAAAATAATTTCAAAAAATGGATACTGCATTAGTATTCAAAATGGGATTGGAAACGAAGAAGTTATTTCATCAGTAATCGGTTTTAATTCTGTATTGGGTGGAGTAATAACTCATGGAGCTAATAAAGTTGATTCTTCGGTAATTAACTGGGCAGGTATGGGAGAAATAATTATTGGAAAGATGCCGCTAACCAAAATAAATTTAGATTTGATAGAACATTTTATTTCAATTTTTAATGAAGCCAATTTGAACGCCTCATCGGTTCATGACATTAGAGTAAATCTATGGTCGAAATTATCAATAAATGCTGCTATCAATCCAATTGCTGCTATTTGTGGGGTAAATAACGGAGCACTTATAGAACCATATCTATTTGAATGTTCCATTTCTGCTATGCAAGAGGTGTTACAAGTTGCTAGAGCAATCGGAGTTGATGTTCCTAGCAATCATGAGATGATTAATTCACTAACTCAAATAATTAAAAATACCAAAGAAAATAGGTGTAGTATGTTACAAGATATAATGAACGGAAGAAGAACAGAAATTGATTCAATTTGTGGAGAAGTGATCAAAAATGCGGAAAATTTAGGAATCCAGACCCCTGTTAATTATACACTAATGTCAATAGTTAAGGGCATTTCATCTTCAAATTTCATTCCTTAACATTATCCGTATTGTAATGTAAGCCTAAATTATTCTTCCTAGACAATGCTGATTGAATTATTTTTAAAGCAATATGAACCATATTTCGTAATTCAATTAGTTCCATTGTAGGAATTGAAGATTTCCAAACTAAATTTACTTCTTTATCAATCAAATTTACTTTTCTTAAGGCTCTGTTCAGTCTAAAATTAGAACGAACTACTCCAACATCTCTGGTCATAATGTTTTTTAGAGACTTCAAATCATCAATCAGAGAATAATTCTCAATCAAATTCTTTAACCCATTTGTTTCCCATTTATTTATATTATTTTCAATTGAATCCGTTTTTTCAAGTGGCTTGATGTCTTTAATCATTTTTGAAGAAGCTCTATATGAATAAACAACTGCTTCCAACAAACTGTTAGAAGCAAGTCTGTTAGCTCCATGCATTCCTGTGCACGCCACCTCGCCAATAGCGAAAAGTCTCTTAATAACTCCATCATCTGATTTTTTTAACACTCGCCCATGTTTATCAACTGAAACCCCGCCAACAAAGTAATGTGCTGCTGGGACTACTGGAATTGGATTTTTACCTAAAGATAAATCAAACTCATTCAAGAAATTTTCAATTAAAGGGAATCTGTTTCTGAGAATTTCGGAATCTAGATGCTCAGTGACCAAATACACATGATCTTCCCCAGATATGTTTAATTCATTATCAATAGCTCTAGCTACCACATCTCGAGTTGCTAATGATCCGTCTTGAGAATATTTATTCGTGAATGAAAACTCATCTGGAGAAGGGGTTTGTTCGTAATTTTCAATCGATTTTTGCTTAACATTTATCCAATTCTGATATTCAGAACTAGTCATTAATACTGCTCCAAAACCTCTAACAGCCTCGCTTATTAAAAATGTCTTCTTACTATTAACTGCGGCAGATGTTGGATGAAATTGAACAAATTCCATATCACTTAATTTGGCTCCAGCCCTTGAAGCTATTGCCATTCCATCAGCAGTAGAAACACTAGGGTTAGTTGTCCTCGAAAATAATTGACCACCACCTCCAGTAGCTAAAATTACAGAATCGGAATGAAAAGTTTCGACTATTCCCTCATCTATGTTTAACACCCATAAACCAAGAACCTCCTGATTATTTGAATCATCTTTATCTACAATTAAATCTAAAGCTATGTGGTTAGAGAGTAATTTTATTCTTTGATGTTCTTTCGCTCTTTTTAGTAATGCATTTTCAATTTCCTTTCCTGTTGAATCTTTCGAATGCAAAATAATTTTTTGAGAATGCCCACCTTCTTTTATAAAATCGAAGTTTCCATCTGAATCGGTATGGAAATTAACACCAACATTAATCAAGTCGTTGATTCTTTCACCTGCTTCATTTACCACTGTACGAACTACGTCTTCGTTGCAATAGCCATCTCCAGCATTCAATGTATCCATGATATGAATTTCTTTACCCTCGAGATTAGTTTTGTCTAAGATTCCTGCTATTCCTCCCTGTGCATAATTTGTGCTAGATTCTTCTAAATTTTGCTTGGTAATGACACAGACATCCCACCCTGCATCTGCGCATTTAATTGCTGAAAATAACCCTGCTATTCCGCTCCCAGCAAGTAAAGCCTTAGGCATGTAACATCCATTAAGCGGACTCATATAAATTCAACATTTTATTGTCTATTGGAGAAAATCTTCCGATATTGCTATTTGTAAACTATTTCCTGTTATCCAACATGCGAAGGTGGATTTCACTTTTATTTGTCTTGCTTGGGGCATCAATTCTAATTCTTACAGTTTATAATGTACAAGTCGGCGTTGTTAAGGACATCTATTCTGAAAATACACCAAGATACAAACTTGATTTCCCAGCATTCATAACATCTGATGAATGTACAGATAAAAAAGTAGCCGCAGGTTTTGCTAAAGGTAATCCTGCAGAATGTGCAAGATCGACGGGAGTTTGGGAAACTCCTGATTTTATTGGTGTGGGTATTGCAATAGGATTTTTGATTCTTTCAAGAAAGTTCAAGAGTAATATACCCCGATCCAGAGGGGGTTCGACTGAAAGGAAATTAAGAAGAAAGCGAAGAAATGCCAGGATAAAATTTGGATTTGGTTTGGGGCTACTCTCATTCGGTTTTGCTGATTTAAATGGACTAACAACTCCCAATGGATCATTAGACTGGTCAGCGATAATTGGAGTTCCAACACCATCAATTTCAATAGATTTAAGTTTGATACTTTACGGTTCATTTTTTATGTATAAATCCATGAGATTCCTATCAAAAACTAGTGAAGCAGCCGAGATGTTTTCTGAAGCTAAACGAAAAAGAAAAAATGATGATAATATCTATTTTGAAGGCGGAAAAAGAAGTAGAAGTAAATTCAAAGGTGGTCTTGAATCATTGGGAAAATCAAATGCGACTGTATCAGATTTGTATAATCAGTTAGGACTTTCAGACTTCGAAGATGATTTTGAACGGAATTTATATGATGATTTTGGACCAGGAGGCATGGTTGCTGGAAGAACTTGTCATCTATGCAATGGGCAAGGTTGTGCAAGATGTAACCAAACAGGAATGCTAAATTAGTTGGATTCTTCAAATAACCATGAAATTAGTTATTTTTTTCAATTAATAGGGGCATTGTTTATAGTCGACAAAGTATCCTAAAGAGTTAATGTGTTTGTTGGGCATTAACAATTAATACATTAGGATGGGAAAACATGTATCTAAAACGCCTTGAAATGGAAAATTTCAAATCATTTAAGGGCGAAGTTATAGTACCTTATGAAAGAGGTTTTACGGCAATTACTGGACCAAATGGATCTGGAAAAAGTAATTGTGGGGATGCTATACAATTCGTTCTTGGATATAAATCTGCTAAAGACGTTCGTGCAAATAATGTATTGGACTTATTATTTAATGGAGGAAAAAATAACAAACCGGCCAAATTTTGTAAGGTTTCTTTAATCTTTGATAACCCCGAGGATTCTGATGGCACTAGGAGGTTAAAAATTGATGCTGATGAGGTTCATTTTACTAGAACTGTGAAAAAAACACGTTCTGGAGCCGCAGCTTCAAATTACTACTTAAATGGAGAACCTAGCAGTCAAAGACAATTTAAACTTCTACTTTCAAGTGCGAATGCAAGAGCCGATGGATACAATATTGTCCTTCAAGGCATGGTAACTGAACTTGCTACAATGACTGGGAAGAGTAGAAGAAAAGTCTTAGAAGAAGTGGCAGGAGTAACTTCTTATGACGATGAGATACGTAAAGCTGAGAAACAAAGAAAAAGAGTAGAAGAATATTTAGAACGCATTGAACTATTGGAGGATGAGCTAAAAATTAGACTAAAAGATTTAAAATCGGAACGTACTCAAGCTTTAAAATATAAAGAATTAAAATATGAGCTAGATAATGCTAGAATCTTATTACACCAATCCAAGTTTTGTAGTGCTCAAGCAGAAATAGATTATATTACTCAAGAGCAAATTAATTGTATCAATGAATCAAAAAATGCTAGTGAGAAAGCCCAAGAGGGTGAAAAACAGTTAATGAGGATAGAAGAAAAGGTAATTTCAATAGAAAAACAAATGAGGGAACTTTTGGGTGATGAAAGTAGTTCATTAATGGATAGATTAAATCAATTGAGATTGGACATAGACCGAAGAAGCGATAAAATTTCAGAGGCTGAGCAAATTATTGAGGAAAATATTGAAAAACTAGAGTACTATACTGAAGATGCTGATGATGCGTCAAATAACCTAAATGAACATCTTAAGAAACAGAAAGATGCTAAAAGTGCTCTTCAAGACGCAAAAAATACCTTTGAAAAAGCCGAAAAAGATGAAAATGAGGCTAAAAATGCTTTGATGGCGGGGGACAAAGAAACTAACTCTCTCACAAGAGAATTAGGAAAGGCAAATCAAAGAGTAAGTGATTCAACTGCCGCATTGACGAAAGTACAACTCGAATACGATCGAATTGACCAATCCTATGAACTGTCTGCAACACATTTAGCATCACTAGAAGAAGAAGAAGAAGAAGCGAGATTATCAAGAGATGATTTACTGATGCAAGGTGAAGAACTTAAATCAGAGGATTCTGGAGATGATAGAGAAACCTTAGCAAATGAATTAACTCAAAAACAAAGGGAAGAACAAAAATTAAGAGAAGAAAATGACATTATAAACTCAAAGTTGATATCAGTTGAGCGTGACTTAGTTAAAGCCAGAGCTGAAATGGAGAATAAAAGCGGGATTAGAGGCGGAATGGCAATGGCTGTTTCAACGATTTTGAATCTAAGAGATGAAGGAAAAATTTCGGGAGTTTTAGGAACCTTAAGTCAATTAGCTAAACCCAAAGAATCATTTCATGAAAGTGCTTTAGTCACTGCAATTGGAGCAGGAATGCAGAGTATAATTGTTGAAAATGATGACGTGGCTGCAAAGTGTATCACGATTTTAAGGGAAAATAAAGCAGGAAGAGCTACATTTCTGCCCCTAAACAAATTACAGGTCCGAAGACCGAGTGGAAAAGCATTAATGTTGACTAAAGAAGATAATGTTGAAGGATTTGCTTGGGAACTTTTGGATTATGATCCTAGAATTGAACTAGCTATTAAATATGTACTTAAAGACACCTTACTAGTATCAAATCTTTCAACTGCTCGTAAACATATGGGTGGTGTTAGAATGGTTACTCTCAAAGGTGATTTGACCGAACCAGGTGGAGCGATGGTAGGAGGGAATCAAAGAAGAAACCGTGTTATGTTTGGTGGACAAATAGCTGGAAGTGGTGAGGTTGAAAGACTTGAAGGTGAGTTAAAAAGATTGCAATTACTTGGAGACACTGTTCTTTCAGCATTAACAGAATCTAGAAAACAACAACAAATAGTACATCAAAAAATTAGTAGTTTAACGACTAGTGACGGAATGGCGCAAATTAAACAATGGAATATTGAATTAAAAGCTGCTGAAGACAAATTATCAAAAATAATCATTAAAATTAAAAATTCAAAAAATGAATTAAATCTAATTTCTGCTGAAAAAATACGCATTGAAAAAAAGTTAGAATCAGCCAAAGAAGAATGCGAAAAAGCAGAAGAACAAAGATTAAATGCCAACCTAGAATTACAAAAAGCTAGTCCAGAACATCTTCAGAAAACGTTGAGAGATGTACAACAATTAAGGGTTAATGCACAAGCAATACAGGCAAAAGCAGAAGCACAATTGGCTGGAGGAGAAGAGCATTCAAAAATTCTAAATGATAGGTTAGATGAACTAATTAATAAAATTAAATCAATTAAAAATGAATCCATCAACAAAAAAACAGAAATCTCTAGTTGGAAAAAAGAGCAGAGCTTATTAAAATCCGAATTGAAAGAACTTGAAGAAAAATATTCAACGATTACCGAAGAAAATAGGGAATTAGAAGACTCAAGAGTTAAATTAGTTGAAGAAAGAGGTAGTTTGAGGACTACTGTAAATCAATTAATTCAGCAGGCTGAATCTGCTAGAAGAAGATCATCAGAGCATACTATGACCTTGGAAAATAAAAGAAATCAATTGAATTCATTAATTGAAGAAATGGAACTTGCTGGAGTTAGCAAACCTGAAAATGGTGCCTCTATTCCAACTGTAGCGCAAGCTGAAAATAAAATCAAAGGTATAGAAAAAAGATTAGAGTTCATAGGTAACGTAAATATGCTTTCTATAGAACAATATGATAAGACTGAGATAAGGCTAGATGAATTGAAAAATGACAATAAATTATGCCAATCTAGAAGAAAATCATTAATTGACATAACAGAGAAGCTAGAAAAACAAAGAAAAAAGAGACTTTTAGCTGTTTTTAAAGAAGTTAATAAAAATTTTAAAACTGTTTACAGACTATTATCTGATGGAGGCAGAGGGGAATTAAAATTAGAAAATTCTGAAAACCCATTCAAAGGAGGATTAGAAATGTGGTGCCAACCAAGAGGTAAGAGTTCTAGAAGCAGACTTAATGGACTTTCAGGCGGTGAAAAATCTATGGCTGCTCTTTCACTCATTTTCGCAATCCAAGATCACGATCCTTCCCCATTTTATTACTTTGATGAAGTCGATCAAAATCTCGATGCATTTAACGCAGAAAGAATTGCTAGACTCTGCAAAGCTAGAGCAAATAGTGCACAATTCCTAATGGTAACCTTAAGAAAAGTAAGTTTACAACTTGCTGATCACCATATTGGAATAACTCACGCTGGAGATGGTTGCAGTAGAAGAATCGCTGATTTCAACAGACAGAGAGCGATTGAACTTGGAGAAAAAGCGGAAGAAAATAGAGAAAAAGCGGCTAAAGAGCTCAAATCTAAACAAGAAAAATTATCTCATCTACCCAGTGATGAAGATATGCCAGTTGTTCCAGAGCCAATGGCGGCACCAAATAGTCTAGGAGGTTTAGATTTAGAAATAAAGGGTGAAGTCAAATTAAATCACGACAAACCACTATCTGCACTTTCTGAAAGGGCTGGAGAAGTTAAGGAAGATATTGAAGAATTACAGGAATTAAAAGACGCAATTAAGAAAGCGGAAAAAGAAGATAATGAAGATATTACCATTCAAATTCCTAAAAATTCTGAACATATTTAGTGAGGTGTCAGAATGCAATCAAAACTAGATTCATATTTTATCAGAGAGGATATAATCAATAATTTGCTAGAAAATAGAGATGAAACTAGAGAAGAAGCGATTGATTATGCAGATAGATTAGTAAACATCGCAGAAATGGAAAATGCCGAATACTCTTCATTAATAGACCCATTCGATAGGTCTGTGGCTTTAGTTTTTGAATTAGTTAAAGATGCTGATTTAGACCCCTGGAATATAGACTTATCAGCATTCGTATCCTTATTTAGCGATAGAATTAAACAGAATCCTGAAAATATAGATTTACCATCCTGTGGAAGGTTATTAAGACTAGCATGGTCAGTCTTAAGGGGTCAAGTCGAAGACCTGCTAGAGAGACAGAATAAGGCCGACTTAGAAGAGGATTTACAGGATGATTTCTACATTGACGACGGATGGATGACAGATTTTGACGATGACGAGTTCAATTTTACAAACAATATTATTTCTGGGGAATTAGAAGCAGATTTGAACGGGTTATTTGAGGAAAGAGTTCGTAGAGATGAGGGTAGACCTGTAACATTAGGTGACTTATTGGGTGCATTAAGAGGCGCCTGTGATGACGCTGAAATAAATAAAATTCGTGAGGAAAACAGAATCAAATACAAATTAGAGGTTGAAGAGGCATTAGGTAATGTAGGTGCTAGAATGCATGATGAAAATCTTGAGGGAGATATAGAATTATGTTGGAACATTATGAGGAAAATGAAGCAAGAGGACGAAATTGACCTAAGAACTCTTTCAGAGGGAGTCGCAGAAGAAATTAAAAAGGAATTGGGAGATAATCAAGACCTCAATACGCAATCAAAAGTTACTGGATTGATATCTATGTTATTCCTTACACATAGAGGCTTTACTGATATCAAACAAGATAGTGTGCCCAATGGGAAAATCGTAATCAAGGACTTATGGCCAAAAATTGAAGACTGGGAATCAATTAATGACAAAATTAAAAACGATATTGTAGAATTAAATCATCCGATCATTCATAGAGCAATGAAAAGTAAATCTGAAATTGATAATAGAGGTGAAATCAATGAGTGATGAATTACAGACACTAATCGAAGCAACTCTTTTTGGAGCTGGTCGATCTATGAGCTTAGAACAGTTGTCTAGGGGTTTAAATAGAGATATTAAAGAGGTAAGTGATTCTTTACTTACATTACAGGTTGCATTAAAGCGAAGAAGGAATGGAGCATTACAATTAGTAGAAATATCTGGCAAGTGGGCTCTAGAAGTTAAACCTAAAATTGCTGAAAAACTTCCCAAAGAAGCGAAAACTGATATTTCTCCAAGGTTGTTGAAAGCAGCGGCTTTAATAGCTTACCATCAACCGATGGAGCAGGCTAGTTTAGTAAAGTTACTCGGAGAAAAAGCTTATGGTTACGTCAAGCAATTGTCTGATTCTGGTTTAATAGACAGAAGAAGATCTGGAAATACTAGAAGATTGACCACTACAAGAAGATTTTCAGAGGTTTTTGGATGCCCCTACACAGATCATAAAAGAGTTAAAGCATGGTTTAGGGAAAGATCTGAACAGTTAGGAATGACTGATAGTCAATCTACACATATTGCTTTAGAAAGCGAAAATAATTTATGAAATATATTATAATTTTTTGTGATACATTCACTAAAGATGTTATAGTTAATGATTAATGGGATATTGAGAGGAATGAGTTTTTCCAAGTCAATTTTTTATGGCTTAAAACTTTACTTTTTATTTTCTTTAACTATTGGAATTTCATTCTTTATTAATATACAACGTAATGATATTAATGGAGATCTCCAAGATAGTTATAACTATATCACACATTCTATAGATATTTTAACTATTGCTTTTCCAATATTCACATTTTATGTTGGCACTAGACAATCTAATATTATTAAGAGAAGAACAGATAGTGCATTTGCAGTAGCAATTAGTTCCATTTTAGGTTTTTTGATATTATTATACCTAAACTGGTCAATTATCTTAGGAGGCTTAACTGTAGCAGGATTATTAAATGAAACTATTTTTGAAGATATTATTAACAGAAACTATTTCAACGATTTAATTTGGCGAGTTATTCCTTGTGTTCTAGCTAGTTTATTTTCTGCTTCTATAAATCATAAAATTGTCACAAAATCTAAATCAAAAATAAACAAAAATTCAGATAATATTAGAACGGATAAAAATAATTCAGAATTACCTTGGATTTATTCAGTAGGGACGGTAGATGAACATGGATTTGAATGGATTAAACACAATAATTTCCAATGGTACAGAGCTGTTAATAGTGGTGATGAATGGAAAAAATATGATTAATTATTTTAAATCGTCTCGATATTTTTGCAAACTATCTTCAATCAATTTAGCAGTAATCCTCTTTCCACTTGATTTCGCTAAATCTACAACTGCGTCAACTTCTTGATCAGTTGCGCCAGCAGTAACAGCCATGTTTCTAGCGTGTAATTTCATGTGACCTGCCTGAATTCCTACTGTAGCTAAAGCCCTTAGTGCACCTAAATTTTGGGCTAATCCTGCCGCTGCCATGACCTTTGCAAGATCGTTTGCAGAATTAATACCCAATAGTGCTACATTAGTTTGTGCGGCTGGATGAACTCGAACAGCTCCTCCAACTAAGCCTACTGCCATGGGTAATTCTATAGAACCTACTAAGTCTCCATCATTATTTTTCTCCCAGTGAGTCATTGATCCATATTGTTTATTGAAAGATGCATAACTGTGAGCACCTGATTCGATTGCCCTCCAATCTTGACCACAAGCTATAGCAATTGGAGAAATTGCATTCATTATTCCTTTATTGTGTGTTGTAGCTCTGAAAGGGTCTGAAGCCGCAAAATGATATGCCTGTATTACTCCGTCAATTATTTGTTCACCTTGCTGAATATCTTTTCCCCCATCAGACATTTCTAAACGTGAAAATGTAGCGCTTACTCGTGCTAATCTATGTACTGCTAAATTAGAAATTATTCTTAAGACAACAGTACCCCCACTAATTTCTTCAACCTTAGATGCAATTGATTCTGCCATTGTGTTGACTGCATTAGCCCCCATCGCATCTCTACAATCAACTAATAAATGTAGAATTAACATCTTTCCAGACTCTGTATCAATAATTCTGGCTTCTAAATCTTTACAGCCTCCTCCAAATTTAACTAAAATGGGATCCACTTCATTGCACAAATTAATTAATTTGTCTTTTTCAGATAAAATTAATTCTTTGGATAAATCAATATCAGGACAGTTAATTACCTGGATTTGTCCAATCATTACTGGGTCGTCATTGTTAGATTTGAACCCACCATTCATTTGACATCTTTTTGCCATATTACTTGCTGCTGCAACTACAGACGGTTCTTCTAACACAAAAGGTATCAAATAATGCTCATCATCAATTACAAAATTAGTTGCAACTCCAATTGGTAAAGAATAAGTCCCCACTACATTTTCTATCATTTTGTCTGCAGCTGATTCTGAAAGTTCACCTGTTTTTGACCAAGCTAATATTTGCTCTTCGCTTAAATCTGCTATCTGAGCTAATAGTTCTCTTCTCTCAGAAACGGTTAATTTGTAAAAACCTTGAAGTCGACTGTTGTTTACTGCCATGTGCTCAACAATCGGTAAACATTCTATTTCTAAATCATTCCGCTCAAAAATACTTATGTTAACGTTAATTAACGCGTTAACTATGCGTTAACTATGCGTTAATAATGCGTTAGGAGGTTTATTTGTTCCGATTGAAAATCTCCGTTTACTCCTTAAAAAAGCTTGGAGAGAAGGAGTTTCCTCTTAATTAAGCGTTAATCAAACGTTATTAACGCAACATTGTTAAGCCTTCATTTCTATCGGCCAGTATGGTAGATACAAATGTCGTTAATTTTACTCTACCTAATATGAGAGTTAATCCATTTAACATTAAACCTCTAAATCAAAATGAGCGAAATTTACTTGTTGGAAGAAAAGATACTATTTCAAAAGTAATCAGTTGGTGTAAACATAGATCTTCACGTATGGTACTTCTAGTCGGAAATAGAGGAACAGGTAGAACATCTTTGTTGAACTTATTAGGAAATGAAGCCTTTAGGCATTTTCAATTTAATATTTTCCCAACTAATGAACCAATGAGAAGACTACTTGAAGAGCTATACATTACTGTAGTATCTGATTTCGAGGTTCCGCGACTAACCCCTCAATTGCAAGAAAATCTTACTAAAGCATTGCCTAAAACTGGGCGATTACCAATATTGAGTTTTGATTACCCAAACATTCATGGAAGTGAAATTGCTGATGTTTTCAAACAAATTACACAAATAATCAGATCTTTAGATGCAGTCTCTATAATTGCATTGACTCCAGCTCAATTAGCAACATGGCCGCAAGAATTAATTGATGAATTCGATGAAGAAATTGAGATTAAGTCTTTCACCAATAAAGAAATCTTTGAAATGATTAAAAAAAGAGTTAGTTCTTCAACAAGAAATAACTGGATTCCACCTCAAGAATTAATAAATCAAATAGAAGAAAGAACAGGTGGACATCCGTCTGAATCCATTAAATTAATGCGAAAGATTGTTCATTCGATTAAATCTAATCAAAATTATGATGATGAAATAATAGAAATTTTTGAAAATATTAAATCTAGTGACATAGCTAATCATGAAGATGATTCTATAGAAGAATATATAACTAAAAATCAAACTTTTGAAGATGAATTTGAATCTCAGTCACTGGAACCTCAGGTTCCACAGAGACAACAAATTGAGTTTCAAGAATATGAGGAGCCTGATATTTATTCTGAAATAACCGTTAATACTGATCTTGAAGATGATGGGTATGAAGATAATTACTTAGAAGTCGAAAAAAATACCGTAATTAATAGCAATAAAATAAACGTCAATCAAAAAGCTCAACTTCCAAGCGGTGGATTTGGTAGACTGAGTGGAAGAACCAGAAATACAAATGAGTTAATGAGAGAGGAAGGATATGTAATCTTTCCATCCGACAATATAACAGCTAACAAAATTGATAAAACAAGAACCCTGGATTCTCCAGTTATAGAAAGAGAAGATGTAACTTTATGGATTGACGAAAATAGTTTAGGAAATAATTTTTTAAACGAAATGCCAAATATAAAAAATGATCAAAGTAAAGACGGCTTAATCAACATACAAAAAGAGAAATTGTCAAGTAGTCAATTTGAAATATCACTTAAGGAAATGCAAAAACCGACACAAATTCCAAAAAATGAAAGGATGTTTGATTTAAATGTAGACAAATTGCGACTACTCGACGATAATGAAATTAAAATTATTAAAATGTGTTCAAAAAGAGAAATTTCTCCTTCAGACATAGAAATGAGAGAAATTTTAGGTGGTATTGGAAGAACAAGGTTATCACAAATATTTAATGGACTAAATAAAAATGGCATTTTAAGTGTTAAAAAGGTAGGTAGATCTCGTATGTTTTATCTCTCAAATAATGCAAAATCACAACTTAAAGCTTGGGGATTAATAAAGTGATAGTATGAATCAATGGAAAGTTTTATTCAGTCATAACTTCTTAGGAGTAATTACTTCTATAGAAATTAATAGAACTGGCATTGCAGTTTCTAACAATACAAGTATTCGGTTTTTAAATTTCCAAGGTAAAGAAATTTGGGAGCTCAAACTACCTTTTAAACCTTATAAAATAAAATCTAATAAAAATTTATTAGGAGTTTTAATGGGTAATGGCTTCATAGTAATTGATTCTGAAACTGGAAAACAATTGCATGAAGGTAGATCTACTCAGGGAGGTTTCTCACAAATAATTAATCGTCCAGGAGGAGGATGGATTCTTACAGATAGAAATGATAAAATTCACATTTTTAATCAAAAAGGATTTGGAATTAAAAGATTATTTTCTGGGAAAGTTAGGAGAATGCTCGGCTGGATAGACAGAGAACACTTGATTATTCATGACGGTGATGGATGTATGAGATGTCTAAAACTGTTGTCAGAAGCAACTCAACGACAATTAGAGGAGAAATTATGGTCTTGGGCCTCAGATTTAAAAAATGGAGAAATGATTTTACAGTCTAAATCGGGACAAATTATGAAAGGGAAACCAAACAGAATTGGATGGGATCATTTAGAGTGTATTTCAGAAAAAAGTATCGAGATTTCTGAATCTGTATGGACCAAGGATGGTTGGTGGATTTTGGACATGGAGAATAGATTAATGAATATTAATAATTCACAGACATTTTCAAATTTTGGTGACATCATCGCAAGTGATGATGATAAAATTATTGTAATTGCAAATAAAAATGGTTTGTTAAGAATTATTGTATCTGATGAATTAATTAAAGATAGAAATAGAAAAATTCTTTTCGAATTTGAAAGAATTAAATTCAATTTAGATACTGTAGAAAAACAACATATTTTCAAAAAGGCAAAAATTGAAGAATTAACAAAAAACGAATTAGATGCAAAAAATTTACACAATTCATTAGAAATTGAACCCAAAAATAAAGAAGAACGGCGATAATATGGACAAATTGATATTAAGTAAAGAATTAGTCATGCACTACATCGGTATAACCACTAAAGCATTTGAAAAGGCTACACCGTTAGCAAAAAAGAATAGTAAAGATGAAGAAAATCTAAAATCAATGCTTAGAATGGCAAAAGATTACATGAATGACGCAAAGTATTTCTTAGAAAATGATGATTTGCTCAGAGCATACGGTGCGATTAACTACTCACATGCATGGATAGATGCTGGAGTAAGGATTGGCTTACTTGATGGACACGGTGACGATGTACTCTTTACACTACCATAATTATTCAACTAACCTTATTTTTTTACTACCTACTACTTCCACAACCTTGCAGTTATTTTCATGGAGCCTAGATTTTAATTTCTTGTCAATTGTTAATACAGGCCAATCATTTTCAATAGATAAATTTAATAAAATATCATCTGTATGTAATTTTTCTGAGTGTAAATAATTTACTAATGAAGATCTTTGTTTCAAAATATTCAATAGCAGACTCTTTGAATTTTTATCTTCTATTTTCTCAAGTTCAAATAAAACCCTATCAATTATAATGAATTCATATTTTCCAAAAATCTGTAAAAATGCTGTGTCGATATTTATTCTAGAATCAACAAGAGCAACCCATCCACAAGAATCAACCAAAACTTTTGGCAGGATAACACCTCATCCAATTATGCTTGCATGACCAATTAATCTCCATCTTGTACCAACTCTCCTGGAAAGACTCAATCTGCTACCGATATTTGCGCAGATTGGTAATTTCAAATTTAGAAACGTTTTGCCTTTCTGATTATTTGAAATGGTACCAACGGATTTTGCTGTTGCAACAGTAACCATTAATGTTTCACCATTTCTCAGAGGATATATTTCATTAGATTCTCCTGCAGATCCAACCATTTCTTTGAGTAAAGATACTTCTAATTCTACTCTTGACCTAATAGGAGGTAATTTACCTTTGATAGAGACTACCTGTCCAGATAAATTATCACTTTTTGAAAAGTTAGGATCTAATTCTGTAGCCATTCCACAAAGTCCTCCTGCATTCATAGAATCTAGGTTAATTCCTCCACCCTTGATACTAGAAATTGTTGATTCAATAGGGATCCAGCTTTCTTTACCCGCAGATTGCACTCTGCGCCCTGGTCCAATTTCAATCTCATCTCCAATTCTAAATTGTCCAGAGACAATACTCCCTCCTAATATGCCTCCCTTAATTTTGCTTGGCCGAGTTCCAGGGCGATTAACATCAAAAGATCTAGCAACATACATCAATGCGTCTTCCTCAGAATTTCTTTCTGGTGTTGGAATAATCTCTTCAATTGTACTAATTAATATGTCTAAATTGACATCATGATGTGCCGAAATAGGGATTATTGGAGCATTTTCAGCTATTGTACCCTTCAAAAATTCCTTAATTTGTTTATAGTTCTTTAAGGCTTTTTCTTTAGTAATCAAATCTATCTTGTTTTGTACCACTATTATATTCTTTATTCCTGCAATACTTAAAGCCATCAAATGTTCCCTAGTCTGCGGTTGAGGACATTCTTCATTTGCAGCTACCATCAGTAGTGCACCATCCATGATGCTGGCACCACTAATCATGATGGCCATCAATGTTTCATGACCAGGGGCATCTACAAAAGAAACTACTCTTTTGAGTTCTTCTGGATTATCATTCCCACCATCTGGGCTCTTACCAGAAACATAGTACTTACCTTCCTTGGACATATAGAACGCAGTATCTGCATATCCTAATTTAATACTTATTCCTCTTTTTAATTCTTCAGAGTGGGTATCTGTCCAAACTCCTGATAGCGCTTTGGTTAGAGTTGTTTTACCATGATCTACATGACCAACCAATCCAATATTAACCTCGGGTTGTTTTGGTAATTTTTTATCCAGTTTAAATCCCCCGTAGTTATTGTTAGATACAATCAATTTTCAGTTTCAGAATCTACTGATCCAGAAATTTCAGCCAAAGATTTTTTACCTTTTCCAACAACTTTTAGGTTAATTTGTCTGGTATCATTCGTAATTGTAGAGCCCCTAAATTTCTTACGCATTCTTAGTCCTTCGTGCTTAGTTCTATATCTTTGACCTTTTTTCATAAATATTTTATGTCCTTTAAAACCAGTCCCTGAGGTAACTAAGAGAGGTTTTTTTGACCCCCCATCTAAATCTTTGCGCATGGGAGTTCCTACCTTGTCGCATCCACCAGTAATCTCTAACTTATACCCGTCAAGTGGTGTTTGAGAATCTTTGCTTTTAACAAATTGTCCTTCAACTACATCTCCTATCTTTTTACCAATAAATTGATTGTAATCACTACCTGAAATACTAGCAGCGTAACTTTTTCCACCATTTTTTGAATCTGTATCATTGATTACAGCTACAAAAGTATTGTCTTCACCTTTTGACATTTGATATCTCCTTGCAACTCGCCCACTCTAGGTTTATTTATTACCTCATCGGGTGCAACATTCATTTTAATATAGCCTATTTAGATTAGATTCTAATCGTTCAATTAAATCTGAAGGCAGAATATTAGGCATCGAGAGTAATTGAGTTCTACCTCTCCCTTTAGGGACAGCACCATAAGAACTAGACAATAATTCCTTAACCTCTAAATCTTTGAGATATTTCCATAGTGTTGTATGCCCTTTGGGAGATTGATTGTATTCTTCACATACTACTTTGTATAACTGTTCTGCATCACCGCTAGTAATCTGTGATTCTTTCTTTAACCTTCTACATATGGCAAGTAATAACATTCGCGAATGAGGCCTGAGTGAATCAATAATATGGGGCTCAACTGAACTGACTTCTTTACTCGAAATCATTTGAACATCACTAGGAATCAAAAATTTTCTGCCTTCTTTTTCAGCATTCTTTGCAGCACCTTCAATTAAATGGAGAACATTTCGCGCATCTCCCCGTGAAGCTGCTGATTTAGCTATTAATTCTAAAATTTCTCTAGAATATGTACCTTCAAACAAAGATAATGACGCCCTCTGTTTGGCAATTTCAAGTAACTCGCTATACTCATATCCATTTAGTCTGAGATGGTTTCCAATACCAAATCTAGAAATTACGGCTCCTTCCAATAAATTAATTATTTCTTCCTGACTAATTAAAATTAAAGATAAAGTACCCTTGCCTTGCTTATCTTCATCAATTCTTAATAGATTATATAACAAATTATTTCCCTCTTTTATGAGTATATGATTAATCTCATCTAAAATAATCAATAAATGCTGATTTAAATTAATTAGAATTTTTCTTACACTGAATAGAATTTCACTCGAAGACAAGCCCCTAACTGGATAACCTGGATCTAATTTATTGATGATTCTTTGAAGCACCTGAGATGTAGTATTATGATTCCTACAGTTAATGTGTAAATGAGATATATTTCTTCTGTTAGAAAAGTTGAATTCGATATCCTTGGCAAAAACTCTTGCTAAGGCTGTTTTTCCGGAACCAACTGGCCCTGTTAATAAGGCGTTACAACTTGTTTCAGGGTGTAAAATAGTACTGAATATTGATGCTAAAGAAGATAACTTTTCTTCTCTACCAACTAATTCATTAGGAATAAAATCAAAACTTAGAGGCTCGATATCTTTCAGTATTAAACCTGCACCAATCCGGTCAAGATATCCAGCCACAAATTCTTGTTAAAACATGTTGTTAATAGTGATTCGGAATAATTACAAAAAAAAAACGCATATTAGAAGTTCAGTGGATTTCATCAAACTTGTAGCCATCCTCCCATTTTTTATCACCGAGAACAACTTCTAACTCGTAAGGTGTAATCATCGGTTTGGCATACTTTACAGCATCATCTATGGCAATCCTAGGACAAGCAGTGTTAACAAATACGTCAACAGGATAAAAGTCAATTAATTCTGGTCCAACATGTTCCATAGCCAATAAATATCCTTTTTTACCATGTTTCTCTAATTTATTTTTCATTCTAATTGCTAAATTTCTCCTCATTTGTCCAGGTTTTGCACCAATTAAAATTCCAAATCGTTCTTTATCCATAGAAGACATAATCAATCCAGAACGCTGTCTTAGTATTCTTTCAATTCTTTCTCTACCCATCTCTTTTGCTTCACCTGTGTAAGGATCAAGCATTGCCAAAGGTTTTCCTGTATGCAAAACTAGACCGATTGGATGAAAATCTCCGCTACCTAGGAATATATAATGACCTATATTGGGGTCATCTCCAGAATAATTACACCCGAGAACTTGTCCAGGGAATGATAAACGTGCACCTCCAATTGGTACAGTAACGTCAAATCCTGCATCCTCTAAAAATTTTTGATACGTAGGAAGTAAATGTAAGTGCTGAATACTGCCAACTAGTCCAAGTTTTATGTCTTTAAGAGGTGTCACCCTCCCAACCATATCCTCAAATTTATCCAATGCTTCAAGTTCAGATAGTACTGGTCCTGAAGGTTTGTCTAATCTCTCTTTAGCAATATTTCTGTGTGCATGGAGAAAAGGCAAAACATGCTCAATTTCAGGAACTCCGTCATAAGTCACTGGAATAAATTGGGTTGGCATTCCTGAATCAATATTCATCTGTGAATGGCCCATATGTGCAACCAATTCAACCCCAATATTTTGCATCTTGTCGTGTACTAAATCACACGCACCATAGCATGGATCAGCTGATAAGACCACTCTAGCGGATGTTTCCGATTCAATTTTATCCATCATTTCAAGTGCTTGCATTTTAAGACCCTCTGGAACTTGTAATGCAACTAATCTAGTATCATTCTTTTTAATTCTCTCTACTAAATCATCCAGTTCAAATTCGTGTCTACTTAAATCCAAAATACCACCTACAAGAAAACGATGTTTTCACCATCCATATCAACCCTTATCAAAGATTCTATATCTTCTTTTGTTTTTTCTCTTAATTTATTTAATCCATTACCCTTCTCAAAAATTATTATAATTTTTGAAATTGTTGCCTTTATGGATTTAATTCCGTTTATGATTGAAATCATTGTCCCTCCAGTGGATATTACATCATCTACAACTAATACCCTTTCACCTGGTTTAATATCATTGATGAATAAGTCTCCCTCAGAGTAACCAGTTTTCTGATTAACACAAATCTCACCTTCTAAACCGTAGCTTCTTTTTCTGGCAACAACCATTGGCTTACCAGTCTTGTATGCTAATACGGTACTAAGTGGAAGTCCCATAGCCTCAATTCCTAGGATTAAATCTACCTCATCCCATTCTACCATCTCAACTATAGAGTCTGTAACGACTTTAATCAACTCAAAATTTAATCTTGGAACCCCATCAGATAACGGATTAACAAAGTATGCATAACCCCCTTTCCTAACAACAGGTGAGTTCTCAAGACTCTGTTTTAGTACATCCTGTAAATCGTTCATTTAGTCAACCCCTACAGGTTGGAGAACTATGCCAACCCTTTGACATGGTGATGTCCACTTACTAGCGATATCTTACAAGGCGTTGGGAATTTCATACTAGCTTTTCTTAATGCTGATTTAGCATTCAAGAAATCTTTAGGAGTACACTTAATTGAAACAATTATTTGGCCTTTTTTAACTCTTGCAGCGGTACCAACATTTTTGCCAAAAGATTGCCTCATACCCATTGAAACACGATCTGCGCCTGCCCCAGTAGCTTGTTTGTTTTCGCGCAGTACATGATGAGGGTATGTATGAATTTTCAATGAATAGCCATCTACACCAGCAGAGTTCCTAATTGTTGAATTAGCAATCACTCTAGCTGCTTCCAGAGCTGTATGTCTTATTTGGCAAGATTCCTTGGCTGTCAAATGCAATTCTAATTCAAATCCACCCAACTCAGCTAATCTTCGATTACCCGTGTGGTATTGTAGAATACGATTATTCGGCACACCACCCATATATTTTCTTCTAGTATAAGCTGGACCTGAAATTCTACGATACATTTTTGCCGGTTTACGTGCCATTTTTAACCAACTCGGAACTACCCGACTAGCGAGGCGTATATAACGCTAATTGGGTTTGAAAAAGTTCATACTTTCGGCAAGATACTTCAAGTATACCCATACTCGAGTAATGAAGGCGATGAACGATAAGGCGGCTAGCAATAAATCTTTTTTCGAAAAAATGCAATATTGGCTCAGGGAGGAAAGTGATCTACAATGGGTTTCGATTGCGGTATTTTTTACTGTAATAATAATCGGTGCTTTCTTTTTTGAACATACCAAAGTTTTACCTGGATGGGTCAGAGCTGATTCTTCTGATCAGGGGACACTTATTGACATCGACTGGAATGAAAATGGGACCAAGGCATTAGCAATATTTTCAGATAAAGGAGATAAAAATTTAATGAGTTGGGATTCTAAAAACGGATGGGAAGAAATCCAATATGACTCCGAACCTAATGCAGTCGACTGGGCTGATCAGGACCACTGGCTGGTTGGTACAAATGATGGTATTGAAGTATGGCCTGGAGTAGGAGATACTTCTAATCAAATTGTGATGAATTGGTCTGATAATTTATCTAGCCACAGAATCATTGACATTAGCAGTATTGGAGGTGTTTCTGGATTTATAATTACACAATCTACTGAAGGGTCAAAAATACACTATTTCAGTGATACAGAGGTTTCATTAGGTACCAGCCCACCAGCCACAGGAAATGAAAAAGATGATGTTGAACAAAATGTAGTTAATGATTCGGATGATAATGAATTACAACAGATTAGTACTAATATCGTCAAAAATGAAGGACATGTTCAACTTAGTAGTATTGAAATGGTTGACAGTAAGCGAGCATTGGTTATAGGTTCCTCTTCAGTATTTGGAATAAACCCTACGAATGCACTAACAATAAGTACACTATACGATGTTTGGGCTTCAGACAACGATAACCCGAATATACAATTAATACACTCCAAAGCGGGTGTTGAATTATCCCAAATCATCCCCCTAGAAGAATCCTGGGGTGACAAATATATTGCAGCAGTAATTGGCCCAACTGATTGCTTGATAATCAATTTAGAAGGAATTGTTGACGAATTATGCGAAGGAGGTGGCTCTTCTGGCGCAGTAGATTCAAGCGGGACTATTTGGATTACATCTGCTACGAATTCACTAGAGATCAATAAAATTACATCAAAAGATAATCAAAAAACGCATGTAAGTGAATCATTACTTCTGCCTGAAAAATATGAAATAAATTCTAGGTTAGCAAAGACTACGGGAGAAAACATTCAATTTTATGGGATTAACGATGAAGGTAATGAAGTCAAAGCTACTTTAGATCCTTCTGCAAGTCAGTCTGTTTTGAGAAGTTTGGACATGCTAGGACAACTAATTGTTTTTGTTATCGCAATTTCAGTATTTGGAGCCACCGCTTGGCAATTTTATGAGAATAGAGGAAGAAGTTCTTGGTAAATTAATGTTTCAATCGGCAATGTCAAAAACCCCCTGTAGTCTGTGTTAATCCTAAGAAGGAGGTTTTTCAGTTTGAGTCGGAATATGATGGACCAATATTTTGAAATTAAGAATGCCAATCTAGATACAATCTTATTCTTTAGAATGGGAGATTTTTATGAAATGTTTCATGATGACGCGAAAATAGTTTCTAAAGAACTTGGGCTTACATTAACAAGCAGAGACAAAAAATCAGATAATCCAATACCAATGGCTGGATTTCCTTGGCATGCCCTAGAAGAAAATCTTAGGAAAATGGTTTCAAAGGGATACAAAGTAACTCTTTGTGAACAAGAAAATGAACTGAGGCCTGGTGCAAAATTACTCGAAAGAATTGTTACACGAGTTTATACACCTGGAAGCCTGTTTGAAGAGAATTTGTTAGACCAAGATAAAGCATCACGTCTAGCATCTATCATAATCAAGAAAGATTTAATTGGAATTTCAATAGTAGACGTTTCTACTAGTGAAGTCTGGTCTATGGAATTCAAAGGAAAAGATTCAACTAACCAATGCATCAATGAATTATTGAGATGGGAACTTAGCGAAATAGTAATGCGTGGTAGAACCGCTAAAAATGAAAGTTTCAAACTAATAACAGCTTCTATAGACTCAGTAAGTATTTCACAGCATGAAATTAGTACAAAAAAGTCATTGAAATATGTTAAAGAACATTTCCAGTTAAATGATTTAGGTTCCTTGGGTCTAGACAACTCAGAAATTTGTATTGATGCGCTCGGAATTGCTACCTCATACCTAAGTAAATTATATCAAAAAGAAAAAATAAAACTAAGAAATCCTACATTACAAGATGAAGAGAAGATTGTAACTCTAGATAATACAACTTTAAAAAACCTAGAGTTAATTCAAACTATTTATAATGAAAAAGAAGGTTCATTACTACACTCTATAGATAATACACGAACTTGGATGGGCAAAAGGAGATTAAAAAACTGGATAATGAGACCTTTAAAAGATATGCAAATCATCATCAAAAGACAATCTGCAATCAATGACTTAATGGTTTCAAACAGGAGACTACACCAAATCAGAGAATCTTTGAAGGGAATGAGAGACTTAGAACGTTTAGCGACTAAATTATCTTATGGCAGAATAACTAGTAGGGATATGATTGCTATTTCTTCAACTTTAGTTAAAATGCCAATAATTAAATCTATCCTAAAAGAATCAAATAACGATTATTTAATAGACCTCTCTGAAAATTTAGATGTTCTAGAGCATATGAAATTAAAAATTAATTCTGCTTTGCTTGAAGAACAACCGATTGGAATAAAAGATGGAAATATTTTTAGGGACAATTATTCTGATGAATTAGATGATTTTAGGAAAAAAGTTACCCAAGGAATCAGTTGGTTAAATAATTTAGAGAAAAATGAAAGAGATCGACTAGAAATTCCATCTCTAAAAGTAAGACATAATAGACAATTTGGATGGTTTATCGAAGTTACAAACACACATAAAAATAAGGTCCCTGTTAACTATAGAAGAAAGCAAACAATGACAAATGCTGAAAGGTATATTACTGATGAATTAAAACAAATGGAACAAATATTGTTCAATGCTGATGAAAAAAGTAAAAATTTAGAATATGAATTATTCTGTGATTTAAGAGATGAGCTTACCCTTTATTCAGAACAACTAATTAACATCGCAGATTCCATTTCATCGTTAGATGTCATTTCAAGTTTAGCACACACTGCCAGAAGTAGGAATTGGTGTAAACCAGAATTAAGCCAAAACAATGAAATTAACATAGTCCAGGGAAGACACCCTGTATTAGAAAGTATACCAGAATATGTAAGTAATGATTTAAAAATGAATGAAAAGAGAAGATTATTACTAATTACTGGGCCGAACATGGGTGGCAAATCTACTTACCTTAGACAGAATGCATTGATAGTTATTCTAGCCCAAATGGGTTCTTTTATTCCTGCTAAAAGAGCAAGAATTGGTATTGTTGACAGAATTTTCACTAGAGTAGGAGCTAATGATGATTTACGAAGAGGAAGATCAACATTCATGCTAGAAATGATAGAAGTAGCTCACATACTCAAAAGGGCTACCTCAAAAAGCTTAATTCTTCTAGATGAAGTTGGTAGAGGAACTTCTACATTTGATGGTTTATCTATAGCTTGGGCGGTGTGTGAGGATTTAGACTCAAGAGTAAAAGCTAGGACCTTATTTGCGACTCACTATCATCAGTTAGTGGGTTTAGAAGAAAAATTAGACGGATTTAAGAATGTACATGTGAATATTGCAGAACTAGAGAGCGGATTGAAATTTCTCTACAATGTAAAAGACGGTTCATGTGATGAATCCTACGGGGTACAAGTTGCTGCTTTGGCAGGTTTACCGTCAAATGTTATCGAAAGAGCAATTGAACTTTTGTCATTCCTTGAAAATAAAGCCTCTCAAGCTAAAGCAGGTAGTGGACAACCAATCAAAAGAGATTCTAATCAAGCAAGTATTCTTAGATATGTGATTGCAAATGAGATGGAATCAAACAGTATTTCAAATACAGATAATACGGATGAAATCGGCAAAAAGATTATTCAACTACTAAAAAATATTGACCCTGATACATTATCTCCAAAAGAAGCCCTTGAAAATATTTACACTTTGAAGAATATTATTAATTATGAAAAAGATTAGGAGGAAGGAAATTGGAGAATAGAATTAAAAAATTAGATGAAAAAACAATTTCTAAGATTGCTGCTGGCGAAGTAGTCGAAAGACCTGCACAGGTAATCAAGGAGCTGATTGAAAATAGTATTGATGCAAAATCAACAGAAATAATCATAGATATCGAAAATGGAGGTTTCGATTTAATTAAAATCGCAGATAATGGAAACGGAATTATAAAAAATGATTTGATTCTTTCTATAGAAAGACATGCTACAAGTAAATTATCGCAAATTGAAGACCTAAACATTATTTACACTCTTGGATTTAGAGGAGAGGCTCTATCTTCAATTGCAGCAGTATCAAAATTATCAGTAGCTAGTAGAGCAAATAAATCTGATGGGTTTCGATTAAACGTCACTGGAGGAGACATCGGAAAAATTGAACCCTATCCCATGAATAAAGGTACTATTATTACAGTTGAAGACATTTTTTTTAATGTTCCAGCTAGACTTGCATTTCAGAGAAGGCCTGCAACAGAGTCTGCAAAAATTGTTGAATTAACCGTGCAGCATGCTATGGCACACCCAAATATTTCTTTCAAGCTAAAAAATGAAGATAGAATGATAATTAATGTGCCTGCGGTAAACGATTTAAGAGATAGGCTGTTCGATTTATTAGGTATTTCAGCGACAAAACTAATTCCGCTTAAAGAACCTCCAAACGATCTAAATGTTCCTGGTGACGAATCTTGGTCTGGTTGGATTTCTCCTCCTGGAATAACTCGGGGCAGAAATGACGACATACATATTTTAGTAAATAACAGAGTTGTAACTAACCAACCTTTTTCTGAGGCAATTAAGAGAGGTTACCATACTAGATTAATGGTTGGAAGACACCCAATTGCGATATTGAATCTAAAAATTCCTGCTAATGATTTAGATGTAAATGTTCACCCCACCAAAAGAGAAATAAGGTTAAAAAATTCCTGGAGAGTACTACAAAGACTTGAAAGATGTATTAATTACACGTTATCCAGTGTTCATACTTCACCAGAAGGCAATAGTAAATTCAGTGGAATTAAATCTGAAAAAAATTATTTTTCAGATTTACCTAAAACTATACAAAAACCAAAGTGGGCAGAATCTGCAAGTAATCAATTAACCTTAGAAAATAAATTAATTGGAGAAGATAGCATAAAAAAAGAGAAAATACATGTTAGTTCATCTGTAAGTAATCAAAAAACACTTCCAGGTTTAGATCCGAAACCTATTTCAAATCCTCTTTCTATAGAGGAAAGGAATTTGCATAGATATTCTGGATCAATAAATTCTACAAGTCCTTTAGATGAACCATTGAATACTTCAAATGTCAAAAATGAATTAGGAGAAATGGAGCCATTATGTCAATTTGCTAATACATATATTGTTGTTCAAAAAGGAAAAGAATTACTTTTAATCGATCAACATGCACTACATGAAAGAATTAGATTTGAAAAACTGAGATACTCGAATATTTATTGGAATCCACAAAAAAGATTGCTACCGCTTGAATTAGAATTAAACCCTATCGAATCGGAAAGGTTGAGAGCAAGGAAAAATTTAGTTGAGCAATTAGGATTTAAATTACAAGAATTGAAAGATAATAAATGGAATTTAATTTCTCAACCATCCGCAATCCCACCTGAAAAAATTATTGAATTTTTAAATGATTTAATTCAGGATTTAGGTGATGAAAATAGAAATTTAAATACATTAGAAAAAATGAAAGACCACATCGCATTTATGCAATCTTGTAGAGGTGCTGTAAAAGCCAATCAAATACTCAGTTTAGCTGAAATGCGAAGATTATTATCAGACATGAGGACAATAGAAAACCCATGGGCATGCGTACACGGCAGACCTACAGCCCTAAAAATTTCAATTAATGAACTGGATAAACATTTCGGGAGACATGGTTAGCAAACACATACTTTTGAATCAATTAATTTCTGTAGAAACAATGGATCTGTTACTTCATACCATTTTTCCGAGTCAATGGCTCCGCCAGTATAACTTAACATAATCATTGCAGTCATTTGTAGACGATGATCATTAAATGATATTAAATCATTTTTTGGTACGGAAATAATTGATTCAGAAATTTTAAAATTAATATCTAAATCTACATCTAAACCAAATTGATTTGATAAATAAAGTGTAGATTCGACTCTATTAGACTCCTTGTTAACAGCATGATTAAAGCCAGAAATAATACCACCTTTAGAAAGAGACATCAATACTAATAATGGAGTCAGTAAATCTATTTTATTTTCAATGTTAATCTCAAGAAAGTCACCTTTACCAGAGTTGGATATTAGTAAGCCTTCGGTTATTTTATTTAACTTTAAACCGAAATTTGATGAAGAATTTAATAAAAAATGATTGTTTAAGATATCTTTTTTATTGTTCCAATTCGTGATGATAACATCTACACTATGTAATTTTGATAACAACATGGGCATAATTAATAATGACTCGTCTAATGGTATCTCAATTTTATCATTAATAGTTGGCACCCATGGAAAAATTATCAAATTCTTATCATTAAACGTAATTTTGGCTCCAGAAATCATTGCAATATCAAGTGTTAACTGGAAATATGACCTAGAAATAATTTTATCCTTGAATAAAAATATGCATTTTTCTATAGAACTAGGCATAGTTAACACTAAACCAGAAATAATCTGAGAGGTTTTAGTTGTTAAAACATTAATTTTACAGGAACTATAAAATCCTGAAAAGGTTACGGGAAAAATAGATTCTGATTCTCTTTCGATTAGTACACCTCCTTTTTCTAAAATTTCAAACAATTCTGTATAATTTCGTTTTATTAAACTTTTATCTCCTGTTATTCTTGCTTTAATTCCATTCCTAGATACTAAAAAACACAGGAAACGAAAAGCTGTTGCACTATTTCCACAGTCTAGAAGTTCTGGATATTCGATGAACTCTTCTTTATTACACCCTTTAACTACCCAAAAATCCTCGTATTTTTTAATTTTAACACCTAATTTTTCGAGGACATCTGCACTCGAAAGTATATCTTTACCTACGCTGTGTTTAATTCCAATCAAGGTTTCAGTAGGTGTTTGAGCGGAAAGAAACAACCATCGAATGAAATGACTTTTTGAAGATGGTAAGGTCCAAAAAATCTTTTCTTGGGTTTTTTTAATTGATTCAAATTTTAATTTTTCAAAATTACCCTCAGAAATTTCTAAAGAATTAGATTTAACGTGTTTTGAACCTGATTTAGTCTTCATGTATTTTAGTGGAAACGTTCAAGAATTATAGTCATTAAGCGTAATTAAAATTTATATCCTAAATTGTCGCTTGTATCGGGGAGTAGCATTTTAACAGATAAACTTGGTAGAAAATTACAAGATTTACGGATTTCTGTTACAGACAGATGTAATTTCAGATGTAAATATTGTATGCCGAGGGAAATCTTTGATAAAAATTGGCAATTTCTCGAAAAAAATGCAATGCTGTCATTTGAAGAGATTTTAGAAGTAGTTGATTCGTTTGTAATCTTTGGATTAAAAAAAATTAGATTAACTGGAGGAGAGCCACTATTGAGGAAAGATTTAGAGGTCTTAATTCATATGATTAAGTCTAAGTATCCGAAATTAAAAATCGCATTGACTACGAATGGATCTTTACTGAAGTTAAAATCACTAAAACTAAAAAATTCTGGTTTAGACAGAATTACTATTTCATTAGATTCTTTAGATCCATTACTATTTCAAATTATGAATGATACTAAAATTCCTCTCGCACAGATTTTAGAAGGTATCAATCACGCAATTAAATCCAAAATTAGTCAAATTAAGATTAACTGTGTAGTTAAAAAAGGAGTTAATGAAAATCAAATTATACCGTTAATAGAATATTTTAAAGACAAAAATGTCACACTAAGATTCATAGAATTTATGGATGTAGGAAATTCTAATAATTGGGATTTAAATCATGTTCTAACCAGAGATGAAATACTGAGAATAATTAATGAAAAATATAATTTTTCAGAATTGGGAAGAGAAAAAATTTCTGATGTTGCTGAGCAATTTTTTGATACAAAAAGAAATCAAAAAATTGAAATTATTTCTTCAATTTCTAAACCATTCTGTTCAAATTGCACTAGAGCAAGACTTTCATCTGAAGGAAAGTTATACACCTGTCTTTTTGGTTTTCAAGGATTTGATCTAAAGCGGATTTTAAGAGAGGGTGGAAATTTAGTTAATGAAATTAAATTCATTTGGAATGGAAGAGATGATAGATTTTCAGAACTAAGGACTGAACATCTTAACGGCCCAAGAAAAATCGAAATGTCTTATATCGGAGGATAATTAAATTGCAGGAAGACTAATTTGAGATAATTCTGAATTCGACCTTTGGTAGTATAGCCTCATAATCCACATACCATCATCAGTTCCAGCCGACGAAGAATTAATGATAAAATAATCTCCCTCGTTAACCGTGTACATCGCATCTTTATCGTAAAAAGCAATTACTGAACCAATTCTCCCATAAACATCACTATCACCAGCATTACCTTTAATTGTGGTTTTATTAATATCTTCAGAATGGAAGATTGTAAATTCTACAGAGTCTGGGTCTAAGTGTTTATTTAAACTGGTGAATTTGACAATTTGAAATCCATTTTCGAGCCCAGTTACACTTACTTCTGCTATCGGAGGGGCTTTTTCTGGGGTGTTAATACTACCTGAAATCGTTATAATAACTATAGATGTTAATAATACTGTAATAGCTAACAATAAGACAGTTGCAATAACTGGACTTACTGCAGAACTATCATTCTTCAAGCTTCTTTTGTATCGCATGTCAATTGCCTCTTGTTCAAAACCACATAGATTAACCATTCTAAAACCTTCGTTAAGCAATTCTTTGCACTGTTTCAGGAGTTATCCCCTCCTCAGGAGTAACTCGGTAACTCATTACAGACAAATTTTCAGGTGCATTTCTAAATTTCCTAACAATCATTCTAGTTTCGAATTCACTGCCTATCATGTGGACACCAAAGGTCAGTACCATATCTGCTAAAGAAGACATTTCTTTTTCTATAGAAGTGTCTAAAGAATCGGTACTCACACATAATAATAAAATTCCTCTAGCCATCTGAGTATGTGCTTGCATCATTCGCAACATAGAGATAACCCTACTTTCTTCATACCTTTGAAAAAAGAAATCTAAATTTTCTACAGCACAACGGAAAAAAGGTCCCCTTTCTATAACACTATTAGCCATCTCTGTAAGGAAATCCTCAGTCTCGTCGTCAACAAATCTCGTTTGAGACAATCTTTGAATATCATTCATGTTAAATCCTTCCAAGCGAAATTTGCTAGCTTGTAATTCTTTTCCTAGAACACGGGTATTATACTCGGAACCAATACTAATAATTTGTAATTCATTCAACCAATTATATTTATCATACACCTGCATTATTTCTTGTGAAGTCTCGTTTGTGGAAATATACACTGTATTTTCAGGTTCTTCACAGGGAGAAAGGAATTGTTTAGCAAATAGTTCAGCACCTGAACCAGGGTCGGTAAGTGCAAGGATAGTAAATCCTCTAGGAACACCCCCATTCATAATTTTGTCAAATTTTGGAATCCCAAAGCTCCCCATTTTCCCAAAATATTGTTCATCTTCAGATGAAATAATAAATTTTTTATTTTCCATGTTTTAACCTCAATTAATTACAATTTGTCCTCGATCAATTAAATCCGTACAATAAAGATCTAAATTTGCTAAAACCCCTGCAGGAGTTTGATCAGGAACATTGATGATTACTGATAGAACTTCTCTTTGTCTAAATGTGTTTACAAATGTATGTAAGTATTCTGCTAACATTCGTTCCTCATTATATATGGCAAGTGCGTTTACACTGTCTAGAATTACAAAGTTTCTTTCGTTATTATTTTTTCTAAACTGATACATTGTCCTTAGAAGAGCACTTTCTAGCATTATAGGTGAATCGATATACGTAATGTTCGAATGTGTTGTATTAGTGCCACCTAAAATTCCAGATGACACCATGTCTAAAAACTGAATATTTGTCGTTGGAATTCCTACCGATTCTAAACCTTCAATAATTTCATTCGCACCTCTTGAAGCAGAAATGTAAACTCCTCCCATTTCGAATACATTAATCAACGGATGAATTACACTAGCAGATACTGTAAACGAATTAGAGGTGCCACAACGAACCTGAATTGAACTATTTAATCCAACATCACTTAGTTGCTCCGCAATTTTTTGGTCTAACTCAATCATCTAAATCACTCCTTAGTTTGATGAACCCCATTTAAGCATAGGAGTCAACATTACGCCAATTGAAGTTAATTCAACTGCGTATTTTGCTCTACTATGAGATGTCCCTCTCATTTTGACTACCTGTAAAAATCTCAGTAAATGACCCATTCTTTCCACGTCTCCTAATACTATTATCCCATCACTAATTGCTTCTTCAACTCCAAAAGAGGACCACATATTGACTCTGGATTTTTCAGAAGTAATTTCAGATATTAAAATGGTTGTACAGCCGAGGGTTGATAATTTCTTACCCAGCGTAAATAAAAAATCTCTGATTAATTGCTCACTTTGAATCTTGTAACAAAGTGTTGTTACAGAATCAATTACAAGACGAGTAACACCAATTGTGTTAACTATGTCTGTAATAGCTTTAATTAATGCATGAATATCACTTAAATCAAAAGTAGCTTTTGTTAAACCCAGCCATGAGTAAAGTACATCCATATCGAATACATTTATGAGCCCCTTGTCGACCATTTTCATATCAAAAAAGTCAAATTGACGAACATTATCTAACAGTTTTACAGAAGGTTCTGTTGCAGTAAAATGAGCACATGCCTCACCATTTTCAGCTCCTCTAACTAAAAATTCCAGTCCTAGGGTAGTTTTACCACACCCACAGGAACCGGCTGCTAGGACGGTTGAACCATATGGGATACCACCCCTCAGAATTTCATCGAGCCCATGAATACCTGTTACGCAACGGTCCCTAACATAACTCGCACTCGACTCCATGTGATTCATACATCGTAAACTAACATGGTTCATGAAATCATGGGTTACATTGAGCCTGGAGTGCCGAATTCTAGAGGTATCCAAGATGAGGAATTAAAGATATCATTTTCGTTCCAAACAAGTGAATATCCTTCATTAATATTCCAATTACTATCCCAACGAAAATTTATCATATCATAACTAAGTGCAGAATTAAATTCTGCATACTGAAATAAAATCTGACCTTCTTGTGGATTTAATAGATTGATTTGCCCACTCCCTAAAACTCCAGAAGTACCTAAATCAAAAATTACTGATGAACCTGTGTCTACCTGTATAGCAGGATTCCCTGAAAGAATTAGATAACTTCCTCCAGGAACTACTCCAGTGGTTATTAATTCACGTGCTTCTATTATTCCATTTGAAAGTCTAGAAATACTCCACCCTGACAAGTTAATGGCAAATTGATCTAAGTTGTGTAATTCAATCCATTCAGGTCCTCCATCATTAGGTTCAATCATTATTTCAGTCATATATAACCTATCGTTGTAACCAGCACCTAGGTGTACTTCGAGACTGACCAAGACAATTTCATCATCCATATGTAGAGTCCGACTAATTGAAACGCTCGAAAATGAATCATTTCTGTGAGTTCCATCATCAAATAATAATTGTCCTATTCTATCTTGATTAGGGGACTTTTCAATTCTTACTAATAATCTTAAATCGTATTCCTCATTCAATCCTAAACCCTTGCTAAATGTGTCCTCAGTTAAAGAATTCAAAGAATTAACTTTTAAGACTGATAAACGTCCTCTTTCACTTAGTAATCCTGGTATTAAAGCTCCCGAATTAAGTTCTTCTGGAGATAATAAGTGCCAATCTTCTGTGGCATTGCCTATATCTTTGGTTCCATTTTCAAATGGAATATGGTAACCAGAACTTCCTGTTAGTCTTTCTATTGCTTCAACGGCAGATCTTTCTAAACGGTCAATGTCAGGAGTATTAGGACCTAACTGAAGCTGCGCTAAAGACAAAAACGCAGTAACCAACATTAGAAATAAAACGAAAGCAGATAAAAATTCAATAACAGCTGTCATTGCACTTTCGTCGCATTTCATATCGAGACGAGAACTCTTCACAAAACTAAGAGGAAACATATACCAAATAAGAGTGATGTTTACAATTATAGAAATTACTTGATTTTGGATAAATTTCATTTTTCTAAAAATAAATTACTATGAAAAAAGATGTTTTTTACTAACATCTAACCGTGTGATATTTACGATATTAATTGGTCCTGTACATTCGTGGGTTATACTAAAAATGTGTTGTCCAAATTTTTTGCGGACAAGAAACCAATAAAATCAGGTGTTTTTGCATGTATGCTTTTGTTTATTTCTACAATTCCGCTAACCACTGTCTATGCAGATAACGAGATTGATTTAACACTTGAACAGTCAAGTGGGTTTCAACAAGGTGTAAGTTACCCAATAGAGGATTCTTTAAGTCTAGAAATTTATGTAAAAAACCTTGATCAGAATATTGGTTTAACCTCAATCAAGTGGATTGATTGGAAATTTTGTGAAGGGAATATGTCAGTTTCTGGATGTGATGAAAATAATCTAATTGATAGTGGATCAAAAGCTACGACTAATATTGGTTCAAATTCAGCAAAACTAATTTCACTAGGTAGTTTTCAAGCAACGGCTTATGGCAATTACACATTAGATGCTCAATTTAGAGAAAATGACGTTAACCCAACAAATGATCAAATAAAAATTGTTATCACCGTTGTAGATGAGTTTACAGATTTTGAAATCGACCTAAATTACAAAATTATTCCACAAAATGATATAACCATAAACACATACAACGGGGTAAAAATTCTAAATTCAAATAAAAATTATGATGTGTTTCTTAACGGTACTGTAGAGAATTGGAAACAAAATCAAGATTCTCAAATAGGATGGCAGCTAATTAATAACGGAATTGTTTTCGCTGAAGAAATGAAGCTCACATCAGAATTTCCTAGCGATATAATCGGTAAAACTACAATAAGTGTAAATATCGGACCACTAAATTCACCTCTAGAAGGAGATTTTACTCTAAAGTATGGATTATTTGTTCTTGGAGTAGATATGAATCCAATGAATAACTTAAAATCTATTCCTGTTTTCTTCGATGACTCTTTAGACATATCGATATCTCCACCCGAGTCTACGATTAATCCTGAGGAAAATATTTGGTATGCAGGCCAGAATACTGTGAAAGTTGAAGTTGAAAATAAAGGCAATTTATCTGTAGAAAATTTCATTCTCACTCTAGAACAAATTTATGAAGGACAGTATACAGATATTCTTCAATCTTGTAAGGAAATAGATCTACACCCTGGAGAAAAAATTAATTGTTATTTCGACCTCTTAAATCCAGGAAATACTAATTTAATTCTCAACATAAACACTGCGTATGCAAATTTTAATGACGAAGACACCAGTGACAATCAACTGAGTATACCTGTTCAAATAATAGCTGGTGAATTAAACGCTTCAGTAATTATCGAAAGAGAAGATGCAATCTTCACTTTTGACGATACTATCAATTTAATAGGAGTTGCGAACTCATTAGCTCCTAGTCCTTTATCATTTGAATGGTCAAAAAATGGATGGACTTTAGCAAATGGTGATAATGTTAATTTATCTGCAAAAAATCTAGGCATTGGTACACATAATATGTCATTAATACTTACTGATGCTTTGGACAGAACTATTTTTATTGATTTTGAAATTGTAATTGTCAACACTACATTTTTTTCGTATGCAAATAATATGATACACGGTGTTGCTCCTACCAGAAGTTCTGCTAGAGTAGATGTTTCGCTTGAATTGGTGCCAGAACTCAAATCATACCCTATTGATGAAATGTTAAGTCCATTATACCTACTTGATATTGAAGTAGTTAACACGCTTTACCCCAATAAATCTCCAGGATTAGAAAGATTAGAGATGAATATTGACTTAGAAAAATTATTACCGCCAGGAATGAATTTATCAGAGTCATTGAATATTTACACTGTGAATAATGATACTTTTACCAAATTAGAGACAGATAATGCATATTTTGATTCACAAGATGAACTCTACAAAATTTACTCTGACTCAGCAGGTTTATTCTTAATTGCCGCTGAAATTGAATCAGTTAATATTTCAATTGAAGGACTACATGTTACACCATATAAATCAGGAGGAATGATACTAACGTGGAACGTTTCAGGTGAAATCACTAATCCATTCATATACGAATGGAATATTTTTAGAATTTCAAATTCTGAGGAATTACTAATCCCATTTGATTCACTGGATAGTAATTCTAATGAAGATTGGGCTGAGATAACGAAAGGTAAGTTATCAGATTCATTTAGGGTAGATAAATCCTTGTCCCTCACATCAAGTGAGTTAGAAATATCATTACAGTGTGTAAATAAATTAGATGAGGACAATCCAAATTATAATTCAGATTTTGAAGAATGTAATAATTTAGGTTTTGACCAAAGATGGTATGACCCTAACCCTTTAGAAGCAGACATGTGTGCTTCGTATCTAATTGTTGCTTCTGATAGGGAAGGTAGATTACTTTGGAATAACGGAGCTGTCTCAGGTATTGATGAATTAGGTAAAGGATCAATCGTTTGCGGTGATAACAAAGCACCGCTGATTCAACTTGGTAACCTACAAGAAGAAATAATTTATGATAATTCTTCATCGTGTTTGGAAGAAAATTTAGATTATTCAAGATGTTATTCTGTTAAGTTAAAATGGAATTGGCCGATGATTATTTCAGAATCTGTCGATTTTAAATTGTACAGAACAGAACAATATGTCACAAATTTACAATTCGCGATTCCTTTGATGACTTATGAGAATATTATTCCTGGAGAGAATATTGAATACATAGATACTGGCAAAAATATAATTATGAATTATTCAGACGGAGAATTCGAAAATTTAGAAATCGATATTGGAATTAGGCCAAATAGAGTTTATTACTATTATCTATCTCCAATAGACGCTTTAGGAAATGAAAGAACAGTCCCTATTCAAGGTAATTGGCTTGAAGTTAAAGTAGACGAAGTTGATGTTGCTGAATATCACCCTGAATGGATTCCCCCCGAACCTACTCCACCAGAAACTATCACTGGAACAGATTTTGAAATAGAATTACTGGAGTTTCTTGATGAATCATCTTTTCAGCTAGCTGGAATTGTTACAATAATCATAATTTGCTTAAACTTAATATTAATTCCATACTCACTACAACTTAGAAAAAGAACCAGTAAAAAAATAGATTATATGATCAAAACTGGAGTATGGGGATCTTATGATGATGACGAAGATTACTGAATTAATTGGCGCGACAGACGAGATTTGAACTCGCGCGGGTGAAACCCACAGGATTAGCAATCCTGCGCAATACCAGGCTATGCGACTGTCGCAGTAAACCCCCGAATTATAATTCGGTCATGAATATGACGGTTGTTTCAAAAATCTAATGGCCCAAAGAAACCTAACTCTTCTGGAGGAATGAAAACAATAATAACCAATGTTAGAAACATAAATCCCAGATAATACAGTGATCGATAGAATGATTTTGCCGCTTTAGGCAATCTTCCATGAGCATCAAATGGTTCGGATGGGTCAATATCCCAGACTGATTTAGAATACCATAAAGTAAGAATTCCAGCGGAGAATGCCCATAAGAGAGGTAGTCCAGATTGGGGCCAAAAACATGGAACTGAGCCAAGGAAAAATAATGAAAAACAATACAGCTTTGATTGTAGCAAAGTATGTTCTGAACCCTTGATTTCATTCATCATCGGAACTTCAACTATTGCATACTCACCAGAGCGATAAAGAGCTAAAGACCAAAAGTGGGGAGGGGTCCATAGAAAAATTAATGCAAATAGCATCCAAGGAATTGGTGACCCTAAATCTAAAGGGTTTACATTACCCATTGTATTGGTTGCTGCTGAAGCCCAACCAATCAATGGTGGTGTCGCTCCAGCAATTCCTCCAATTACGATATTTTGAGTTGTTCTTCTCTTCAACCAAATTGTGTAAATGAATACATAAAAAAAAACAGAAAAAAATGACCAAAATGCTGCTTTCCAGTTTAAAATAAAGAAAAATGAAGACCCTATAATTGAAATTGAAATTCCAAAGATCAAAGACATTTTAGGAGAAATATGCCCCATAGGAATTGGTCTATTCTTAGTCCTACTCATTTTCTCATCAATGTCAGAATCATACCACATATTAATTGCATTAGATCCGCCTGCTGAAAGTGTACCTCCTAATATTGTAATCACCATGGAAAATATAGTATCATTCCAAGTCCTTTCGATTTCAAGTAATCCATGTCTAGATATTGTATCATGAACTAAAATTGCACAAATTGCAGTTATTTGAAGTAAAATTATTACTCTTAATTTCATTAATTTAATTAAAATAGAAAATAGGTTCGGTGCTGGATTATTATTTTCCATTATATCACCTGAATTTATTCACTATGAAAATGATTTTCCTTGGGCAATCGAGTAATTAAACCAGCAAGAATAAAAAATAAAAGTGAGAGTGACCCACAGATTAAATGTAATAAAGACAGATATTCAGGAAATCCATCCGAACCTGCAAAAACAACGTAACTTCCACCGATCAAACCATTTATAAAAACTAATAAAACTCCACCAATTGATAAAGTTGATATGATTTGAGCCTCTTTTTTGCAAATATTATTTATCTTGAAAACTGCAAATACTAGATAAATTCCCACCAGTAGCGCTACAGTCCTGTGTAGCATTTGTATATTAGTCCCTTTAATTCCAAAATCCGGAAAAAATTTTCCTTGACATAATGGCCATCCTTCAATCCAACCGATTGAACATGCCGAAGCAAAATTACCCCATTCTGAGGTAGCTAGCCAAGCACCGATAAACAATAGCGTGAACAAAGAAATAATTATTGTGTTCAAATATTTACTAATCTTATTTGAAGTATTAGAATCTATAAGGAAACTTCTGGGCAATTTATTGGTATCTTTCGCCCATAGTAATGATTGATAAATTAAAGACGAAATAAAGAATAATGCCAAAGTAAGGTGAACAGAGACAGACCAATCAGCATTGTCATAGAAAACAGTTATTGCACCTGCAATTGCCTGCATTATTAACAGAATAAATACAACTATACTCATCAAATGTACTTTTGGACTTAGTTCAATTTGTGACTTGTTTACTTTATACACGTTAAATAAGCAAATTGGGAATAGAACTACTCCTACTAAAACTCTGTGAAACCATTCTGTAAATATCTCAAATGTAGTATATCTATGATTAATTCCTCTAGAATCTGCTTGTTCGGGATGTTCATCCCAATATTCTTCCTGCTCACTCTCTGAAATATCAAAAGACCAACTATCGAAACATTTCGGCCAATCGGGACAACTTTCTCCAGCATCATGAATTCGGATAAATCCTCCAGTCAAAACAACTAAAATAGCGATTAAAGCAATAAACAAAGGTAACAAATGTCCGTAACTTGTATTACTGACTTCACCCATGCTAGACCCAATAAAAAGTTACGCATAACATCTTGCATTCACTCGTCACTGTTAATAATGGCTTGTAAGTGGCACTCTATGTCCGAAGGGCAGGTGACTAAGTTGGTTAAACCAATAAGAACACATACACGTTTTGAAAGAGCAAGGATTATTGGGGCTAGGGCTTTACAGATAGGAATGGGTGCACCCATTTTTGTAGATGAAAGTACCTTAAGAGAAGAATTTAAAGATGAATTAGTATCTATTTATGGTATCGATGAAGCAAATATTAGATTTGTTTTAGATCCTCTAAAAATTGCAATGTATGAGTATGACAATGATTTAATACCAATAGATATTGATCCTCATGAGGATTAATCAAGATAAAATCCTATCTAATTCACTAGTTTCAATCGCTTTTTTGATACAACGTGCTATCCTTCTACCCGTTGACATTCCAGATTCATTTATATCTGAATATGAAGAACCTGAAACAAACGGATTAGACCCTGCCACAATTCTAGCAGAAATTTCAAAGACTCTAAACTCTAACTTATCAGTAACAATAGTCTCTAAACAGAATGCCCCGATCATCCCTCTGGCACCTTCCTCTAATTCGAAAGAATGAGCGACTACTCCTTCTGCTAATCTGAAAGCTTCTGGGAGTAAGCTTTCGCGTAAAACTACTGGCATATTACCAGTTACAACAAAGGAAGGTTCTAAAGACATTTCACGTAAGTCACGTAAAGAACCTAGTTTGTAAAATTCATCAACGTTTGATTCGTCTCTTCTATCCATTGACATTAATTCCAATCTACCTAAATTTCTCCCTGCATGTGATTTAATTCCATGGACTTGATAACCATCCTCGGCTAATGGGTCGAAAAAAAAGTGTAAATAGTATCTACATCCTAAAACATATTCTTGAATTGTAAATTCATGATCTAGGTTTACATTCCTCCTAAAGTCTCTATAATCTCTGGCAATAAAGTATCCTCTTCCACCTTTCGCACCTGCATACTTAACTATTACAGGACTGTCGATATCTCTGGGGTCACGAATAACTTTTGGAGTTGTACAACCTGCATCCTCTAACCAAATTCTTTGCTTTTCTCTACTAGATTCCCATCTGAGTATTTCTCTATTTCCGAAGGTTGGTACTTCCAATTTACTGAATGTATCAGCACCCAAATATTCAACTAATGAACCATGAGGAATTATTACAACATTCTTCTTCTTTAACCAATCTTCTTGATTTTTCAAATCTTGGTAATCGTCTAACATTAGCCATTCGTCTGGTTCTGAGCCAGGAAATGCAGAATAAAGTCTTCTTTTATCTGCACCTACTGCAATTCCTAGAGTTTTGAAACCTTCTTTTTTGGCACCATGTAATATTTGTAACGCGGAATGCGATGCCACTACGCCAATCATGATATTGTTGGGATTGTATCCAGAGAGCCACCAGCGCAAATCGGCCTCAGTAATTCCCATACTGAGTCTCGACAAAAGGCACTCTATGACAGTTACGGAAAACTATAGTGTAAAAAAGCGAATTTACAACAAAAAAATAAAAATTACTACTATGTCGGCTAGTATGTCTAGGTCTATTTATGTTATTTGAAGAAGCAAAATTCATTGGAAAAATGATGTATAAATTACATCATGAAGATGTTTTTCCGTTATGTAATCTAGGAAGCTCTGACGAGGAATTAGCAAAAAAAAGACAACCCTGGATTGATGAATTTATTTTTAGGCCTGCTAGAGAAAAAGGATACAAAGTGGTAAATGTAGATATCAAAGAGCATGAAGGTGTAGATTTAGTGGGTGATGTGACAGATTTAAAATTTATGAATAAGTTAAAGAAAATGGGTTTTAAATCTGTAATATGTTCTAATCTATTAGAACATGTACCTGATAAAAGCAGAAAAGAAATATGTAATTCATTAATAGAATTAATTCCAAAAAATGGTTACTTCTTTGTCTCGGGGCCATATAGATTCCCATACCATCCAGACCCTATTGATACGATGTTTCGTCCAAATATCGAAGAAATGGCCAGACTATTCCCCAAAATAAAAATTATTGAAAGCTCTATTATTACTAGTAATGATCACAGGTCTCCGACAGAATTAATAAAAAACGTTGCTAGGATTTTTATGCCATTTTACAAGCCAAAGGAATGGTTATTTTTCCCTAGACAATTCCCTTGGCTATTTCGGAACTATAAGGCAACATGTGTTATTTTACAAAAATAATTAGTTTTCTTAATTTATTTTTTCTGAAAATCTTTCACAATTAACTTATATGCTTCAAATTCTTTTTCTGATATTTCTCCATCTCCATCAAAATCTAAACTTAACCATCTCTCACTAATTTCTTTTGATTCTTTCAATTGTCTTTTTAGTGATCTGACTTTTAATTGCATAAAAATAAATGATATTATCACTAAAGTCATTAAGATACCTGTGACAAAAGATAATATTTCTGGGTTTAATCCATAAAATGTATCTACCTCAGAATTTGAATTTTCCACATCATCATAGTTTTCAACTATATTTTCCTGTTCATTATTTAAATCTCCATTAAGATTATTTTCTTGGTTAGATGTCATTTCATTCACTGTATCGTTTGTAGTTCCATTCAACGTTTCATTTACAGTTTCATTCAAAGTTTCTTCCACCGTATCATTCACGATTTCATCCACAGTTTCATTTGTAATTGAATCATCTTCGTCAATAATAGATTTATCAGGATTATTAGGAAATGCATCTGAATTATCTCCAACTCCATCCCCATCACTATCATCTGTCT